>Ga0255049_10000053_pt1 | contig 61443 bp, 55 predicted proteins | sample JV7_2_3_MG_FD_183615 | JGI IMG/M metagenome (GOLD analysis project Ga0255049, IMG submission 183615) | Seawater microbial communities from Jervis Inlet, British Columbia, Canada - JV7_2_3 | ecosystem: Environmental > Aquatic > Marine > Inlet | place: Canada: British Columbia | collected 2016-10-06 | reverse complement strand
CGGGGCCTGGCGATGAGCTTCTGGGGCCTGGCCCAGGGCATCGGGGGCTTGATCGGGCTCCTCGTCGCCAGCCAACTGGGCGCGTCCGACCCTGGCCTCCCCTTCGTCGTCGTCGGTGTCCTCGGGCTCCTCTTCGCCTTCCTGTACCTGTTCACGTTCGACCCGCCGCGGGGATACAAGGAGCCGGAACTCCAAGCGCTGTACGAGGAGGGCGGGGAATACGAGCATCGCATCGACCGCTCCCAGATCCCGATCCTGCTGCGGCGCCGCACCAATCTGTGGCTGATCCTGCAGGGCATCACTGCCCAGGTCGCGTACGGGGCGCTCACGTGGTCGACGAGGCTGTATCAGGAGAAGGTCCTCGCTGAGGGGTACTCGATGGAGACGGCCACGAAGGCGGGAGGCATCCTGGCGAGCATCTTCATCGTCGGCGGCGTGCTGTCGATCATCGGCGGCATGATCGGCGACGCCGCGCAACGGCGCTCGCTGCGGGGACGTGCGCTGGTCTCCACGATCGGGATCATGGGCGCCATCCCGTTCTTCCTGATCTTCTTCTGGGTGCCGCTACGCGGCATCGAGCTGACCGATGGAGCCGGCACGGTGACGCTCTTCGGAGAGGTGCTCGTCGCCATGGTCACCAACCCGTGGGTCGCCATCGCGTTCCTGTCTTCACTGCTGGCGCTCGGTTTCACATCGGCCGACTCTCCCAACTGGTTTGCGTTGATCACCGACGTGAACCTCCCGGAGCATCGGGGCACGGTGTTCGGTCTGGGCAACCTGGCGAACGGCGGCGGTCGTTCCTTCGGCACATGGGCGTCGTCTTCACTGGCATCCGGCATGTCGCGCGCCCTGCCGCCACCGGTCAACTGGGCGGCGTCGCTGACGCTGTCGATGGTCTTCTTCCTGCCGACCGGGTTCTGCTACTGGAAGGCGTCGCAATCGTCGCCCGGAGACATCACCGACGTGCGCTCGGTCATGACCGAGCGCGCCGCAACGCCCGCAGCCCGCTGACCACCCCTCCGCTTCTTGCGTAAGAATCCGGCGTATAACGCCGTCTTCTTACGCAAGAACGGCAGCGTCATGCGGTGACGCGCTGGTTGAAGGCAGTGATGAGGTCGTCGATGGGATCCACCATCGCCTGGATGCCCGTCCAGTAGTCCTCGTCGTACCACTGCGCCTGGATCTCGTCGTACGTCTTGCCCTGCTGCTCCACCCATGTGTAGTACTTCAGGTTGTGGATGCGCTTGCGGTCGTAGTAGCTCAGCTCGTGCACATGATCGATCGCAGCGCCCAGCAGGTAGCGGTGATACGTCGCGGCAGCATCGAGCATCGTGAAACCGCCGCGCGCCTCGTTCAGCTCCGCGAGCCGGCTCCCGTACATCTCCATCGAGTCGGTTCCCACGGTGACGACGACGTCGCGCCCCGTGAGCTCGTAGTAGCGAGCGAACTTGATCGCCGCCAGGAGATTGCCAGCCCCGGAGATGCCGAGCAGCGGCAACTGGTCGATGAGGTCTGGCTTGACGCCCTGATCGACGAGGTAGCTCACTCCGGCTGGCTCGTTGAACAGGCGGATGAGCCCGACCGCGGCTTCGTCGTCGAGACCGATGGCCAGGTCCGTGTTGCGCACGTTGTGCACCCAGGGGATGTGCTTGTCGCCGATCCCCTCGATCCGGTGCTCACCGAAGCCGTTGTAGAGGATCGTGGGGCATTGCACCGCCTCCCCCGCCGCGATCCTTGCCGTGGGATACACCTGCTTGAGATAGTCCCCTGACCCGATCGTCCCCGCCGACCCGGTCGTCAGCGTCACACCACGGAACCGATCGTTCGGGCCCATCGCTGCCTCGATCGCCTCCACCATCGCAGGGCCGGTGACGGCGTAGTGCCACAGGTAATTCCCGAACTCGTCGAACTGGTTGAAGATGACGAGATCCTCACCGGACTGCCTGAGCTCGTTGCACTTGTCGAAGATCTCCTTGACGTTCGACTCCGTGCCAGGCGTCTTGATGATCTCGCCGGCAACGCCCTCCAGCCACTCGAAGCGTTCCCGGCTCATGCCTTGGGGCAGGATCGCTACCGACTCGCAGCCGAGCAGATTCGAGTCGTACGCCCCGCCCCTGCAGTAGTTCCCTGTGGACGGCCACACGGCCTTCTGAACGGCTGGATCGAATTGCCCGGTGACGAGACGGGGGACGAGACAACCGAAGGCGGCACCGACCTTGTGCGCTCCCGTCGGGAACCACTTGCCGACGAGCATGATGATCCGAGCGTCGACGCCGGTGATCTCGGGGGGCAGCTCGATCGTGTTCACCGGACCGAAACCTCCCCCGTGTTCTGCGGGCTCGTTGTGCCAGCCGATCCGAAACAGATTGAGCGGGTCGAGATCCCAGAGCCCCACCGTGCCGAGCGCGGACGTCACATCGTCCGGGATGAGGGACGGGTCGCGCATCTGCCGGAACGTCGGGATGCGGATGCTGCGCTCCCGAGCGCGGGTCACGGCCGACTCCAGTGTTGCTTCGTTGATCGTGAGGTCGATCATGCGACTCCTCTCGAGCTGAGCGCTCGCTCCAGCGATTCCATCGTCGGGGAGACGCGCATCGGCATCGTCCCTGCTGCGGCCACGGCACGCATCGCCGAGGCCACGTCCTTCAGCCCGCTGCCCGTCGCGACGACGACCGCGCGGTCGGTAGGGCCGACGAGCCCATCGGCCACCGCCTGGACCAGTCCGGCGTAGGCCGCGGCTCCTGCCGGTTCGGCGAAGACGCCGGATCCCCTGGCGAGCACGGGCACCGCGGCCAAGATGTCGTCGTCGGTGACGCGCACATAGGCGCCTCCGGACTCGACCACTGCGGCCAATGCCTTGATCCGGTCTCGCGGCAGATCGGCGCTGATCGAATCGGCGACGGTCACCGCCGTGATCGGCGGCTTCGTCAGTACGTCCTCTCCGCCTTCCCAGGCCTGGACCAGATAGTCACTCCCTGCAGCCTGGACACCGAAGATCCGCGGGGTCCTGTCGATGAAGCCCAGCGCCAGCGCGTCCTTCACCCCCTTGTGCAACCCGCCGATGATCGAGCCGTCGCCAACGGAGACGAACACCGCATCCGGAGGATCCCACTGGAGGGCTTCGAGGATCTCCCACGCCGCGGTCTTCTTTCCCTCCGTCATGTATGGGTTGAAGCCCGTGTTCCGGTTGTACCAGCCGAACCGATCAGCGGCCTGCATGCACAGGTCGAAAGCCTCGGTGTACGAACCGTCCACAAGAGCCACCGTGGAGCCATAGGCCAGCAGCTGGGCCACCTTGGCTTCCGGAGCGCTGGCGGGTACGAAGATCACATTGTCCAATCCCACGCTGGCCGCGAGCCCCGACAGAGCCGCGGCGGCGTTGCCGGTACTCGCCGTGGTGATGACGTCCGCACCGGCCTCATGCGCCTTGACGACCGCCATGGCTGAAGCCCGGTCTTTGAGTGACGCCGTGGGCTGGCGTCCTTCGTCCTTCACCCAGACCGCACTCACGCCGAGTTGCGCGGCGAGCCGGGGAGCCGGATACAGGGGCGTGCCGCCCACCGTGAGCGGAGGTACGGCGGCGCCCGCAGGCACCGGCAGGACCGCCCGGTACCGCCACATCGTCTGATCGCGATCGGCGGCCAAGCTGTCTTTCGACATCTCTACAGCGACAGCCTCGTAGTCGTATCGAACGTCCAGGATGCCCTCGTTGTCGTGGTGGGGGCAGACGTACCCGGCGTCAGCAGGATCCGCCGTCCATCCGCAGACGACGCACGCCAGCTCCACGACGTGGCTCATCGCACGATGCGGGTCCCGGCCGTGCCGGCGATCGCCGCTTCGATCTGCTGAGGATTCGTGATGATCGCCTGGCTCCCGCCACTGCGGAGGAACTGGACGACTGCTTGCATCTTGGGAGCCATGCTCCCCTCCGCGAAGTGCCCGCCTTCTGCGAGGTAGCGCTCGAGTTCGGCGAGGGTCATCTCGGACACCCACTCCTGGTCGGGCTGCCCCCACCGCAGCGCCACCTGTTCCACCGCAGTCGAGATCAACAGGAGATCGGCTTCGATCTCCGTCGCCAGGAGCGCCGATGCGAGATCCTTGTCGATCACCGCGGGCACGCCGCGCAGATCGCCTGACTCGTCACGAGCCACCGGGATGCCGCCTCCGCCCACCGCGATCACCACGACGCCCGCGTCGAGCAGCGTTCGGATGACGCCGATCTCGAGGATGTCGACCGGCTGGGGCGAGGCGACGACCCGGCGCCAACCGCGTCCGGCATCCTCAACGACGTCCCAGCCCTCCTCATCCCGCCGCCGCTTGGCCTCGGCCTCGTCGAGGAAGGACCCGATCGGCTTGGTAGGCGTCACGAATGCAGGATCTTCCGGACTCACCTCGACCTGGGTGACCACGGTTGCCACCGCCCGGTCGATCCCCATCTCACGGAAGTCGTTGACCAGGTTCTGCTGGAGCATGTACCCGATCGCACCCTGCGTGTCTGCTCCACAGACGTCCAGAGGCACTTCGTGCAGCTCGTGAGCCGCCAGCTCGGACCTGCGCATGATGAAGCCGATCTGCGGGCCGTTGCCGTGGGAGATGGCGACATCCCACCCGGATGCAACCATTCCGGCGATGTGGTGGTCGGTCTCGCCCGCGGCGAGGTATTGATCCTCGACCGTCTTGTGCTCTGGGTCCGTGATGAGCGAGTTGCCCCCGATGGCGACCACGGCCCGAGGTCTTCGCTCCTCGGTCACTCCACCGCTCCGAGGACGAGGGCCAGCAGGGCCATGCGCATCACGACACCGTTGTAGGCCTCCTGCCAGTACCTGGCGTGCTTCAGGTTGTCGACCTCTTCGAGCAGCTCGTCCATCCGGGGCAGCGAGTGGAGGATGATCGAGTCACCCTTGGCCCGGCTCATCACCTCACGCGTGATCTTGTAGTTGGCGGGCGTGAGGCCGTAGTCATCCGGAACCTCATCGCGCGACTTCGTGTAATCGGGCTGCACGACCGGTTCCATGTAGATGACGTCGGCCTCGCCGATGACCTCGTCGATATGGTCGACGATGCGGTGCTTGGTCCCCAGCTCGTCGAGCTCGGCGAGGAACTCCGCTGTCGGGGCCATCTCCTCGGGGGCGAGGATCACCATCTCGGCGTCGAACTGTGACAAGGCGTAGCCGATCGAGTGCATCGTCCGCATGCGGTGGTCACCGATGCACACGAACGTGAGGCCGTCGATCGTCCCCTTCTCCCTGGAGACGGTGTAGAGGTCGGTGAGGACCTGGGTGGGGTGCTCACCCCAGCCGTCCCCAGCGTTGATGACCGGGATCGATGCCCAACGGGCCGCCTCGTGCGGTGCCCCCTGCTGGAAGTGGCGCATGACGAGGGCGTCGCCGTAGTACTCCAGCATGTGGACGGTGTCCTTGATCGACTCCTGGTAGAAGTCTCCGGCCCGGGTCATCTTGGCGTCGGAGAAGCCGGTCACGTGACCTCCGAGTCGGTGCATCGCCGCCTCGTGGGCCAGCCGAGTGCGCGTCGACGGCTGGTAGAACGCCGTCACCAGGGTCTTGTGGCTCAGCAGATCGGCGTTGCGCCGCTCCCGGGCGATGGGCTCCAGGCGGTCGGCGGTCGCAAAGACGTGTTCGAACTCGTTGCGCTCGAAGCCGTTCAGGGAAAGGATGTCGCGTCCGGCGAAGCTTCGCATGTGGCCTCCTCATGACGGGGCGTGTGGACAGACCGGCACCCCGCCGATACGATCGTGGTGGAATTGGTTATACAACCATACAATATGATGACTCTACCAAAACCGGAACCGAGCGTCGAGACATGATCAGCAGGGGACCGACCCTCACCGAACAGGTGCGCAGGCACATCAAGCAGCGCATCGCAGAGCACGACTTCGCCGACGGGCGCATCCCGCCCGAGGCGGATCTCGCCGACGAGCTCGGCGTCAGCCGCACCACGGTGCGCGACGCCCTGAGCCGGCTCGAGCACGAAGGGGTCGTGATCCGGCGGCAGGGTTCCGGCACATTCGTCAACGAGCACGGCTTGCAGATCCACTCGCGCGTCGACGAGGTGTGGTCGTACGAGGCCCTCCTCGAGGCCCACGGCTACACCCCGGCCGTCTCGGTCCTCGGCGTCACCACCGAAGATGCCGATCTCGCCGATGTCGCAGCCCTGGGGGTAGCCCCGAACAGCTCGATGGTGATGGTGGAGAAGCTCTTCCTCGAAGGCGCCGTGCCGGTGGTGCTCACCGAGAACCGGCTCGCCGCCGAGCGGGCAACCGGGCTCGACGATGCCGCGGCGGCCGTCCCCATCTACGAATTCCTGGCCCGCTCCGGCACGAATCTGGCGTACTACCTGTCCGAACTGGTCCCCGTGGCAGTCGATGACCACATCGCAACCAAACTGGAGATCGCACCGGGAACGGCGGTGCTCCGCTTTGACGAGACCGGCTACGACCAGGAATCGGCGGCCGTGGTGCGCGCCACTTCGTGGTTCCGCGACGACCTGGTTCGCTTCCGCCTCATCCGCAAACAGACCGGCACATGAAACCAGATACAAGGAGCAGCTGATGCAGACCCACCTCCGCGGCAGGGACATGATCACCACGCAGGAGTGGACACGCGACGAGCTCAACACCGTCATCGATGTCGCGCTCGACCTCAAGCGGAAGCGGGCCGTCGGCGAGCCGCACGCCCTGCTGCGCGACAAGGTTCTCGCCATGTTGTTCTTCTTCTCGTCCACGCGGACGCGGGCCAGCTTCGAGGCCGGCATGGCCCAGCTCGGCGGTCACGCGATGTTCATGGACAGCACCACCACTCAGATCGGCCACGGCGACACCTGGAAGGAGATCGGAGAGATCCTGGGCCGCTACAACGACGGGATCGCCATCCGCAACGTCGACTGGGGCATCGGGAACGAGTACATCCGTGCCGTCGCCGAAGCCAGCAGGGTTCCTGTCCTGAACATGCAGTGCGACTGGTACCACCCGTTCCAGGCACTCGCCGACCTCCTGACGATCATCGAGCAAAAGGGCGACCCCTCCCAACTGACCATCAACATGAGCTATGCCTACGCCGCGAGCTACCAGAAGCCGATCAGCGTGCCCCAGAGCGTGATCCTGCTCATGACGAGGTTCGGGGCGAACGTCCGGCTCACGAGGCCGCCCGAGTTCAAGCTCATGCCAGAGATCGTGACGCAGGCCGCGGAGAACGCACGGGCGAGTCACGGCAGCTTCGAGATCGTCGAAGACTTCGACGAAGGGATGAGCGGGGCGGACGTCGTGTACGCCAAGGCTTGGGGCTCGATGCTCACGACGGACGACCTCGACGAATCGGCGGCGATCAGTGCCAAGTACGCCGACTGGATCACCGACGAGCGGCGCATCGCCCTCGCAGACGAGGACGCGATCTACATGCATCCCCTGCCCGCAGATCGCAACATCGAGGTGACGGACGGGGTCATCGACGGTCCGCACAGCAGGGTGTTCGATCAGGCAGAGAACCGGCTCCACGCCCAGAAAGCGGTCATGGCCCTCACGATGTGACGGCAGGAGACTCGCCTGGCATCGCCCCCGCGCCGAATAGGCTGAGCTGATGAGGAGCAAGCCATGACGGTCCGGTTCACCCTCAATGGTGAGCCGGTCACGGTCGCTGCCGACCACGCCAACCTGCTGGCGGCGCTGCGCGAGGAGCTGGGGGTCACCTCTGCCAAAGACGGGTGCTCGCCGTCTGGCCAGTGCGGGTGCTGCACGGTGCTCGTCGACGGCAAGGCCAGAGTGAGTTGCGTCACACCGCTCGCCAAGATCGCCGGAACCGAGATCACGACGCTGGAGGGCTTCGAGCCTGCGGAACGCGACCGCCTCGCAGGTGCGTTCGCCGCACACGGCGCCCTGCAATGCGGCTTCTGCACGCCAGGCATCCTCGTGCGCACCAAGGCGCTCCTCGATCAGAAGGGCGCAGACCTAGATCGGGCGACGGTGGCGGGAAGGCTCGGAGCCCACCTATGCCGGTGCACCGGCTACACCAAGATCTTCGACGCCATCGACACCCTCACCGGGGGCCAGGTGCCGGCGACCGCCCTGCCCGGGGGGATCGGGAAGAACGGGGCGAAGTACGAAGCGCACGAACTTGCGCTCGGAGATCGGGGCTACATCGACGACCTGCGCCCCGAGGGGATGCTGCATGCCGCGCTGCGGCTGACCGATCACGCCAGAGCTGACATCGTCGCCATCGACACCGCTCCGGCGCTCGCCCACGACGGCGTCAGCGCCGTGTTCACCGCAGTCGACGTCCCCGGGGATCTCAGGGTCGGTCTCATCCACAAGGATTGGCCGGTACTCATTCCCGTCGGGGGTCGCACGTCGTACTACGGGGATGTGATCGCCGTCGTCGTCGCCGAGTCGCGTGCCATCGCCCGCGCCGCCGCAGAGCTCGTCTCGGTGGAGTACTACGTGCACGAGCCCTTCACGGATCCGGCCGAGGCGATCTCCAGCGACGAGGACGCCGTGTGGGGACTCGAGGGAAACATCCTGTCGGTGTCGAGCTACGCCAGGGGCGACGTGGCGAGCGCCTACGAAGGGGCCGCCCATACCGTCCATGAGACGTTCGAGACCCAGCGCGTCGAGCATGCCTTTCTCGAGCCGGAGTCCACGCTCGCCGTACCCCTCACAGACGGCAGGCTCCACGTGTACTCAGGAGGGCAAGGTGTCTGGGACGACCGCGACCAGATCGCCTCCGTCCTCGGACTCGACACCAACACCATCGTGGTCGAGCTCGTCTCGAATGGCGGCGCCTTCGGCGGCAAGGAGGACATGTCGAACCAGGCGCAAACGGCGCTGGCGGCTCACCTCCTCGGCAGGCCCGTCAAGTGCACGCTCAGTCGTGAGGAGTCGCTGCGGATGCACGCCAAGCGCCACCCGATTCGCATCGAGATGTGGGCGGCCTGCGACGACGACGGCATGCTTGTGGCTCTCAGGGCCCGCATGCTCGGAGACTCCGGCCCGTACGCCTCGGTGGGGATGAAGGTGCTCGAGCGCGCTGCGGGACACGCCAGCGGGCCCTACGTGGTGCCGAACATCGATGTCGAGTCCATCGCCGCCCGAACCAACAACCCGGTGTGTGGAGCCTTCCGCGGCTTCGGGGCGAACCAGGCCCAGTTTGCGATGGAGGGGGTGATGGACCGCCTTGCCGCCGCGGTCGGCATCAGCGGCTGGGAGATGCGCTCGCGCAACGTCGTGACTCCCGGCGCGGTGTGGGGCCCCGGTCAGATCATGGACGAGGGCAGCCGAGGGGCCCGGGCCTGTCTCGACGCCGTCGCACCGCACTACGAGGCGGCCCGCACAGCAGGCAAGGCGGTGGGCCTCGGTCTCGGCCTCAAGAACAGCGGACTGGGCAACGGGTTCCTCGAGATCGCCAGGGCCGTGGTGCGATTCGAGGAGGACGGCACAGTCGAGGTTCGCCACAGCTGGACCGAGATGGGCCAGGGGGTGCACACCGTCGCCCTCCAAATCGCAGTCGAGGAGCTTGGCATCGACCCCGACCGGATCCGGGTCGTGGTCGACACCACCCGAGAGCTCGGCGCCGGCCAGACCACCGGGTCACGCGGCACGCTCATGGCCGCGGGATCGATCGCCGCGGCATGCCGCGCTGCCGATGAAGCCGGCAGGCGACCGGGCGTCGACTACCAGGGCGAATACGTCATCGACTGGACCAATTCGCTCGAAGACGACGTGACGCACCCGGTCCTGCATTCGACGTTCGGCTACGCGGCGCAGCTGGTGATTGCCGATTCGGAGACCGGCGCCATCGAGCGGGTGGTCGCCGCCCACGACGTCGGTCGGGCGATCAATCCCATCCTGTGCGAGGGCCAGATCGAAGGCGCCGTCCACATGGGGCTGGGCTACGCCCTGAGCGAGGAATTCCCCGCGGACGAACAGGCGCGGCCGACGAACATGACACTGCGTAGCCTGGGCATTCTGCGCCCCAAGGACATCCCTGCGATCGACGTGATCCTGATCGAGGAGCCCCAGCCGGACGCTCCGTACGGCATCAAGGGCGTCGGAGAGATCGGTCTGGTCCCGACCGCGGGAGCCGTCGCTGCAGCCTTCCACGAGGTCGACGGGGAGTGGCGAACCCGACTGCCGATGGCGGTCCATCATCCGGTCTCCGCCGGCCGATGACGGCAACGACTCCCGGACTCGTCTGCGCCCACCACCACCTGTACTCGACACTCGCCCGCGGCATGCCGCCACCTCCTCGGGTCCCGAGGTCGTTCGGCGAGATCCTGGAGCAGATCTGGTGGCGGCTCGACGCCGCGCTCGACCTGGAGATGCTTCGCTGGTCGGCGATGCTCGGAGCGCTCGAAGCGCTCGAGGCGGGCACGACCGGGATCGTCGATCACCATGAATCGCCGAACGCCATCGAAGGCAGCCTCGACGTGATCGCCGACGCCTGTGCGACCATCGGGGTGCGGGTCCTTCCCGCGTACGGAGTCACCGACCGTCACGGGGCGGACGGAGCGACGCGCGGCCTCGCCGAGAACCGCAGGTTCCTCGCATCGGGCCGACGGGCACTCGTCGGGGCGCACGCCTCGTTCACCTGCGAAGACGCCACGCTCGCCGCCGCGGCCGATCTGGCAGATGAATTCGGCGTCGGCGTGCACATCCACGTCGCCGAAGGCCCCGAAGACCAGGGCGCCGCAGGTCGGCTCAGTGGCCTCACCAACGACCGGTGGCTCCTCAGCCACTGCGTCCACCTGCCGGCCGAACACGGGTTGCAGGGCACGATCCTGCACAACCCCGAGTCGAACATGAACAACTCCGTGGGGTACGCCGACCCGGCGCGCTTCGCCAATCCCGTGGCGCTTGGCACCGATGGCATCGGCGGCGACATGCTCGCTTCGTTCCGGGCGGCATACCTGATGCAGAGGACCGTCGACGTGACTGCGACTCCAGATACCGCCTGGTCATGGCTGGAGACCGGGTGGTCCCTCATCCCGGACAGCCGCGAGGACCGGGTCACCTGGTCCTACGAGACCATGGACCCGTGGCACCTCGCGTTCACGCCGGGGGTGCGACCGGTCGAGGTTGTCGTCGACGGCGAACCCGTGCTGCGCGCAGGGAAGGCCACCAGAGTCGACGCCGCCGAGGTTCGGGCGAAAGCTGCCGAGCAGGCGGCGCGCCTGCACGCGAGACTCTGACGATGGCCCCAGAACACCCGGCGCTCACTCCCCTGCCCCTCGGCGTTCTCCTCGGCCGGGTCGCCCACGAGTGGGCAACCCGCAAGCGGATCTTCGACCTGCCCGCTGCCCGGATCTTCGACGTCACCGATGGACCCGACCTGACGATGGACTTTCTCGGCCGCAGGGCCGCAACCCCGCTCGGCCCGGCAGCGGGACCACACACCCAGCTGGCGCAGAACCTCGTCCTGGCATGGCTGGGCGGCGCCAGGCTGATGGAGCTGAAGACGGTGCAGATCCTCGACGAGCTCGAGATCGGACGGCCCTGCATCGACATGGAGACGGTCGGCTACAACATCGAGTGGAGCCAGGAGCTCCGGATCGAGCAGTCCCTGCGGGAGTACGTCAAGGCGTGGATGATCATCGAGATCATGCGCGGCTGGGAGGAGCTCATCCCCCACGTCGGCACCGACCCAGGACCGCACGTATTCGACCTCTCCGTCGGCTACGACCTGGCGGGGGTCTCCACTGATCGCATCGCCGGATTCATCGACGGCCTCATCGATGCCACACCGACGATCGCCGAACTGCGCGCCGACATCCCAGACCCGTTCACGGCCTGGCGTGACCACGAGTTTCCCCGTCGTATCGCAGACACCGTGACCCTCTCGACCTTCCACGGCTGCCCGCCTGACGAGATCGAATCGATCACCAAGCACCTGATGACGAGGCACGGGCTCGACGTCATCGTGAAGCTGAACCCGACGCTGCTCGGGTACGAGCGGGTCGACGCCATCGTCCACGACGTGCTCGGATACGACGAAGTGCGGCTCCGGCCCGCCGACTTCGCCGCAGACCTCCAGTTCGGACGGAGTCTCGAGCTCATCACCGAACTCACCCGCTTCGCCGCCGACCACGATCGACGCTTCGGGATCAAGCTGACCAACACCCTCGTCGTGGAGAACCATCGCGACTTCATGCCGGACGATCCGATGTACCTGTCGGGGGCGCCGCTGCACGTGGTGGCGACGACCTTGCTCGGCGCTCTCCACGAGGCCCTCCCTGGGATGTTGCGCGTCGACGGTCACGCTGGCTCCGTCCAGGTCTCGTTCTCTGCAGGAATCACCAGGGAGAACGTGGCCGCTGCTGCTGGGCTCGGCCTGGAGCCGATGACGGTGTGCTCCGATCTCCTCAAGCCTGGCGGCTACGGGAGGCTCAAGCCCATGCTCAAGGCCCTCCAGGGAGCCATCACCGATGCCGGTTGCGCCGGCCTCGCCGACTACCGGGACCACCGCCATGCCGCGGCAGTCGCTGCCGGCCACAACGGTGCCGTGGCCGAGCACGTGGCCTCCCTGCACGATGCCGCTATGCACGGGCCCTACACGCGCTCCGGGACGGCCAAGCTCCCGCGCACCGTCGATCACACGCTGGAGATGTGGGGCTGCGTCGCCTGCAACTTCTGCGTGACCGTGTGCCCCAACGATGCCTTCTTCCGCGTGCCGACTCCCGAAGGGCTCGATGTGTCGGGGCGCCAGCAGTACCTCGTGCTCTCCGAGTTGTGCAACGAGTGCGGGAACTGCATGACGTTCTGTCCCGAACACGGGGATCCTGCGGTCGTCAAGCCGCGGCTGTACGTCGACGCGGAGCGGTTTGCCGCAGAGGCCGGGAGTCAAGCGTTCCTGGTCGGGTCCGGTCCAGACGGTCTGGACGTGCGAGCAACCGCAGGGTGGGACGGTGAGCTGGACCGGCTGCGCCTGGTCCTCGAGCAGGACGAGGGTCTGCCCCTCCGTCCGGCCGATCTGTGACCCGCCGTCGCTGTTCTTGCGTAGGAATCCGGCGCGATACGCCGTCTCGTTACGCAAGAACGGGGAGATGGCGGTGATGGGAACCCTGCTGGTGAAGAGCGCCACCGTCGTGGTGACCATGGACGACGCTCGGCGCGAGATCCTCAACGGTGGACTGTTCGCCAGGGACGGCTGGATCGAGCAGGTGGCGCCCACCGCCGAGCTTCCTGCCACGGCGGACGAGGTCCTCGATCTGACCGATCACGTACTCGCCCCCGGCCTCGTCAACACCCATCATCACCTCTACCAGACCCTGACCAGAGCCGTCCCGGGCGCCCAGGACGCCGGCCTGTTCGACTGGCTGCGCACCCTGTACCCCATCTGGGCCCACCTGACGCCGAGCGACATCCGGATATCGACGCAGCTCGGTCTGCTCGAGCTGGCCAACTCCGGCTGCACCACGGCCGCCGACCACCTCTACCTGTACCCCAACGGCTCCCGGTTGGACGACGAGATCGAGGCCGCGGCGGAGATCGGGCTTCGGCTCCATGCCGGCCGCGGATCGATGAGCCTCGGCGAATCTGCCGGTGGCCTGCCCCCCGATTCCGTGGTCGAAGACGAACAAGCGATCCTCACAGACACCCAGCGGCTGGTCGAGCAGTACCACGACCCGGCACCGGGGGCGATGGTGCGCGTCGTCGTGGCTCCCTGCTCGCCGTTCTCCGTCACGACCGATGCCATGGCCGAGAGCGCCAGTCTTGCCAGGAGCCTGGGGGTGACCATGCACACCCACCTCGCGGAGACGATCGATGAGGATCGCTTCTGCCGCGAGCGGTTCGGGCTCGACCCCGTCGCCTACGCAGAGAGCGTCGGGTGGGTGGGAGACGACGTCTGGTATGCCCACGGCGTCCACATCGGCGGGAGCGACATCGCCCGCCTCGCTGCGACGGGCACGGGCGTGGCGCATTGTCCGACGTCCAACATGCGCCTGGCGTCCGGCATCGCCCCGGTGGCGGCGTACCGCGACGCCGGGGTGCCCGTGGGGCTCGGCGTCGACGGTTCGGCATCGAACGACGGCAGCCACCTGCTGGCCGAAGCCCGGCAGGCCATGCTGCTGGCCAGGCTCGCCGCGACACCCCACGACGCCGGCACCGAACCAGCTCCGCTGCTCCCGGTCCGCGACGCGCTGGAGATGGCGACACGCGGCGGCGCCGAGGTGCTGGGGCGCACGGACATCGGCAGGCTCGCCGCAGGGACCGCGGCCGACTTCTTCGCCGTGGACCTCAACCGGCTGGAGTACGCCGGAGCGCACCACGACCCCGTCGCCGCCCTGCTCCTGTGCGCCCCAGTGGCCGTCGACGAGACATGGGTCCACGGCAGGCCGATCATCACCGGGAGGGCAGCCGCGACGATCGATGCCGCTTCAGTCGTCGCTGCGCACAACGCGGCGGCGGCCCGCCTAGTCACCTAGAGCGACCCACATACGTCACCACCATGACTCGTGGGATAGACCGGGCCCAGTCGGCTGCTCGGATGCGGCCGGTCACGCCACAGGCGGACGCTCAGACGTCGTCGGCCGCCAGCAGCCTTCTCCTGCCGTACCGCCAGGGCCGCTCGGGGTCGGCAAGCAGGAATTGGTGGATCCCGATCCCGGCGCTCTCGAACGCCAGCGCCGAGCCCGCCATGTACGCCCGCCAGGTCCGGTAGGTCCGCTCGTCTGTCATTGCCACCGCCCGGTCACGATCGGCCTCCAGGTTGGCCACCCAATGGCGCAGGGTGCGGGCGTACGACATGCGCAGCGCCTCGACATCGCGCACCTCGAGGCCCTGGTCGGCTGCTGCACCTGCCATCACATCCACCGTTTCGAGCTCCCCGTCGGGGAACACGTAGGTGCTGACGAACGTCGGGCGGCGTCTTCCCGGATGACGGTCCCGCGTCGTGATGCCGTGGTTCAGGAACTGCCCTCCCCCGGCGAGCAGTCGCCTGGCATGCCCGAAGTACTCCGGTAATCGGTTGGCACCGACGTGTTCGACCATGCCGATCGACGCGATCGCATCGAACTGGCCGCGCACCTCGCGATAGTCGCCGTGGATGATTGAGACCCGGTCATCGACGCCGCGCTCCTTGGCCAGGCGCCGTGCGTGCTCCGCCTGCTCTGCGCTCACGGTCACGCCGGTCCCACTGACTCCGTACTTGGCGGCGGCGTGCACGACGAGCGAGCCCCAACCGCACCCGATGTCGAGCAGTGTCATGCCGGACGTCAGCTCGAGCTTGCGACACACGACGTCGAGCTTGCGCCGCTGCGCTGCGTCGAGCTCCTCAGCAGGGTCGAGGAAGTAGGCACACGAGTACGCCATCGTCTCCCCAAGGAAGAGTCGGTAGAAGTCGTTGCCGGTGTCGTAGTGGTAGGAAACCGCGTCTGCGTCTCGCTTCTTCGAGTGGAGCCTCCCGGAGAATCCGGGACGCAGGGCGGCGTTGCGCCGGTGATCAGCAGGGAGCTTGCGCAGATCCCGCATTGTTCGCAGCGCGGCGAGACGGCCCGGCGGGCGCTGGGTGACCGCAGCCCCGAAGCGCAGCACCTCGAAGATGTCACCCTCGATATCGATGTCGTCGTAGACGTACGCCTCGCCCGCTGTGAGGTCCGACGGCGGGAATGCGACGGCACGCAGCGCTCCGGGGTGCCGGAGCACGATCGTGGAAGCCGCGTCGACCGGTCCCCAGGTCGTGCCCTCCCACGCTCGCACGCGGGGCGCGGGCACTTGTGCCGCGGCAACCAGCCGCTCATAGACGCGGCGGCTCACATCGAGCTCAACGCCGTCAGGCTCCATACAAGGGGCAACCCTCCATACCGGGCTCTGCATCCCGGATTCTGCCTCACACCAGGGCGATGTCCTCCGGCCGAACCGGCACTCGGGTCAACGCGAGCCCGGTCGCGTCGCGGATCGCGGCCACCACGGCGGGCGTTGCCGTGACGGTGGGAAGCTCGGCGAAGCCCTTCGCACCGAACGGTCCCCACGGACTCGGCTCTTCGATGATCACCGCCTCGACGTCAGGCATGTCGAGGGTGGTGGGGAGCAGGTAGTCGGTGAAGGTCGGGTTGCGGAGCACTCCGTGATCGAGAACGAGCTCCTCCATCACGGCCTGGCCCAGACCCTGAGCGATCCCGCCCTCGATCTGCCCGATCACCTGGAGCGGGTTGAGCATGCGGCCGACGTCCTGGGCCGTGTCGATCCGGACGACGCGCACCAACCCGAGCTCGCGGTCGACGTCGACGACCGCCCGCTGCGCGGCGACGCAGTAGTCGACGTGGGTTCGGCCGTGCCCGTCTTCATCTGGCGGTTCGGTGCCCCGATGCCGGAAGAGCACCTTCTCGGTGATCGAACCGGCAGCGCTCACCTCGGCGAGGCTGGCGATGAGCCGTCCTCGCCTCCAGACGCCATCGTCGTCGAGCGCATCCCCTCCGTACTGGGCAAGGACCCGGTCGCGGACAGCCTCAGCGGCCCGAAGGACGGCGTTGCCCGACATCTGTGTCTGTCGCGAAGCAGACGTCGACCCTGCGGATCCGATCTGCCCCGTGTGATCGAACGACACGTCGACGTTCTCGATGCCCAGTGTGGAGCGGGCGATCTGACCGAGGATCGTCACCAGCCCCTGGCCGACCTCGATCGCCGCGGTGTGCACGACGGCACCGGTCGCGGTCAGCTCGACAGCGGCTTCGGCGTAGTCGTCGAACCCTTCCGAGAACTGCAGGTTCTTGATGCCTACGGCATATCCGACCCCGCGCACGACGTCGCCCGATCCGGTCGTCAGGCCGGCACCACCGGGGAGGGTGCGCGGGTCGGCAGGAGCGTCTGCGTCGTCCGGCATTGGCATCGCCATGACCGACCGCAGAACCTCCTCGGTGGGGAGCGGCACGTCGATCAGCTGTTGCGAGGTGGGAAGCCGGTCCCCACTCTTCAGGGCGTTCTGGAGGCGCAAGTCGAGCGGGTCGCGGCCCAGCACCGCAGCGAGCCGGTCCATCTGGGCTTCGACTGCGAAGTGCACCTGGTTGGCACCGAAGCCACGCATCGCCCCGGACGGTGGGTTGTTCGTCTGCAGGGCGTACCCGTCGATGGAGACATGCGGACAGCGGTACGCCCCGGCAGCGAAGAACGATGCGTTGCCGATGACGGCCTCAGACGTCATGTGGTAGGCCCCGCCGTCGAGAAGCACGGTCGCGGTGACACGAACCAGATTGCCCTCGAGATCGGCCTCGTGGCGGTAGTGGAGACGGGCCGCGTGGCGCTTGACGTGACCGGCAAAGCTCTCGGTGCGATCGAGCACCATCTTGACCGGACGCCCGGTGCGGAGGGACAGCATGCCGAGGTGGGTCTGCACGCTCAGATCCTCGCGGGCGCCGAAGGCCCCGCCCAGGGCGCCTGGGTGGACGCGCACGTCCTCGGGTCCCAGCCCGAGGCAATCGGCGATCTGCGGATGGTCGGCGTGGATCCACTGGCTGGGGCCCCAGATGTCGATACCGCCCATGCCGTCTGGAACGGCGAGGCCGGCCTCGGTTCCGAGGGGTGCCTGGTCCTGGCCTGCGACCTCGTAGACGCCCTCGACGACGATGTCGCCTCGCGTGTCCTCGTCGCCGGTCCGGATCCGTATGTGTCGGAAGATCTGCTCAGTCGCAAGCGCCTCCTCGATGTCGGTGATCGGGGCGAGCTCCTCGAGTTCCACGACGATGGCTGCAGCGGCGTTGCGTGCAGTTTCGGGATCGTCTGCAGCAACGACGGCGATCGCTTCCCCCCAGTGGCGGACCTCGCCGTCGCACAGCACCGGCTGATCGCGGACGTCTTGCCCCTGGAATCTGTGTCCGGGAACATCGTCGAAGGTGAGCACGGCGTGAACCCCATCCATCACGATCGCCGGGGTGACATCGATGGTGACGACCCGGGCCCTGGCGACTGTGGCTCGACGCGTGGCGCCCCACAGCATGTCGTCTGTTTCGAGGTCGCCGACGTACTCGAAGGATCCGGTGACCTTGGGGATGCCGTCTGGACGAATCACCGAAGCCCCCACCCCGCGACGTACCGGAGCCCTGGTGCGAGTCTGCGCGGTCATCGGCCGTCCTCCACGAGCGCCTCCACAGCCCGCAGGATCGCTCCATATCCGGTGCAGCGGCAGATGTTCCCCGACAGCGCTTCGCGCACATCGTCGGTGCTCGGCACCGGATCGTGCTCGAGGAGATGAGTCGCCGCCACGACCAGCCCAGGAGTACAGAAGCCGCACTGGGCGGCGCCGTGGTCGAGGAACGACTGCTGCACCGGGTGGAGGTCCCCCGCGGACCCGATGCCTTCCACGGTTGTGACGGAGGCGCCCTCGGCGTCGCCGACCATCACGAGACACGAGCAGACCAACTCGCCGTCGAGTATCACCGAACACGATCCGCATTCACCCTGTTTGCAGGCATCCTTGGACCCGCGGAGGTCGAGCCGATCGCGCAGCACATCAAGCAGGCTCTCGAACCCCGTGGCCTCCATGGTTCGGACCTCGCCGTTGATGGTGAGGGCGACGATCATGCGGCCAGCACTCTGGTGACTGTCCGGCGGGCGAGCACTCCGGAGGCGTGTCTGCGGTACTCGGCAGTCGACCGGTGGTCGGTGATGGGCATGACGTCCTCCGCAACCAGGCTCGCAGCACGAACGACGGTCTCGTGGTCGGGAGCCTCCGGAGTTGAGAGGAGCGCCTCTGCCCGATCCATGCGCAGAACGGTCGGTCCGACAGCGCCCATGGCGACGGCCGTCTTCCCCGCCTCGGTCCTCGTGACGCAGCAGCTGACAACCGCGATCACCATCGCCTGCCGCACCCCGATCTTGGCGAACGCCGAGCGCACAGGCAGATCGGTGGGCAGCTCGACGCCGAGGATCAATTCCCCGGGGAGCAGGGCGTTGCGCTTCGGGCCAACGAGGAACTCGTGCCACGGCAGGCGGCGGGTCCCGATGGTCGACGCCAGCACCACGGTGGCATCGATGGCCGCGAGAAACGGGAGGGCGTCTCCCGCGGGGCTGGCGGTGCCGAGGTTGCCGCCGATCGTCCCTGCCGCCCTGATTTGGGGGGACCCCACCGTGCGCGCCAGCTGCGCCAGGGCCGGAAGGGAGCTGTGTTCGAGGCGCCGGTACGTGACCCCAGAACCGATGAACGAGTCGGTCCATTCGGTGAGCTCCGGAACCCGGCGCAGCCCGATGACGACGTCCGGCCGGAGGTGCGCCAAGTTGACCTGCACCATCAGGTCGGTCCCGCCTGCCAGCAGGGTTGCGTCGGGATGTGCCGCCAGCGCATCGAGCGCTTCATCGAGCCCCGTCGGGCGCAGAACGTCCATCCCCTCTCCCGTTGCGCGGTTCCCCCGAACCTACTGCGCGGACGGGCCCCAGAAAACCAAGACTCGCAGTTGCCGTCTGCCACGTGTTGAATCCCCCGATGGACGCAACATTCGCGGCATGGATCCGGGGTCTGCCCAAGGCTGAGTTGCACGTCCACATCGAGGGCACGCTCGAGCCTGAGATGATGTTCGACCTGGCCCAGCGCAACGGCATCGAGCTTCCGTTCGCCAACGTGGCCGAGGCGCGTGCGGCATACGAGTTCACCGATCTGCAGTCCTTCCTCGACATCTACTACCAGGGTGCCGCCGTCCTCAGGACGACCGAGGACTTCTCCGATCTCATGCGGGCGTACCTCGAGCGGGCGGCAGCAGACGGGGCTCGCAGAGCCGAGATCTTCTTCGACCCGCAGACGCATACGGCCCGTGGCATCGAGTTCCCGGTGTTCATGGAGGGCTTCCTCGGAGCGATCGCTGATGCCGAGAAGGACCTCGGGATCTCCGCAGGCCTGATCATGTGCTTCCTCCGCCACCTTTCTGGATCCGACGCCGTTGCAACCTGGGGAGAGGCCTCTGCCTACCACGACCGCCTGCTGGCGGTCGGACTCGATTCGACGGAGGTCGGCAATCCGCCTGAGCGGTTCGTCGACGCCTACCGGCTGGCCCGCGCAGCAGGGCTGCGGGCGGTTGCCCATGCGGGGGAAGAGGGCCCTCCGTCCTACATCTCCGGGGCGCTCGACGTGCTCGGCGTCGAGCGCATCGACCACGGGGTCCGCGGTGAGGACGACGAGGCACTGGTCGTGCGGTTGGTCGCGGAGCGGATTCCGCTGACGATGTGCCCCCTATCGAACCTCGAGCTCCGGGTCGTCGACCGCCTGGAAGACCACAACCTGAGGCGGCTGCTGGACCGGGGCGTTGCGGTGACGATCAACTCGGACGATCCCGCCTACTTCGGCGGTTACATCGGAGACAACTACATCGCCGCGGCAACTGCCCTTGGCCTGGACCGCGCGGCCGTGGCCCGGATCGCTCGCAACTCGCTGGAGGCGACGTTCCTGCCGCAGGGGGAGCGTGCCGCCCTGCTCGCCGCGCACGACGCCTTCGTCATGGCTGCCACCCACTGACCGGCAACGCCACCGTTCTTGCGTAGGAATCCGGCGTATATCGCCGTCTACTTACGCAAGAACAGGAGTGGCGGGCGCGCGGCGGCTACTCGCGCTCGAAGATGGTGCCGATGGCGCCGGGAGGTTGCAGGACCAACCAACCTCGCAGCTTGGGGAACCGTTCGCCGAGGGCGAGGAACCAGCCGGCGGACACCAGAACCAACGCGAGGATCATCAGCGGGAACGGAGCGATCGGCAAGACCTGGGCGATGCCGGGGAACACGTCCTGGAGGTGGAACGCGGCGATCTGGAGCGCACCGAACAGGTAGCACCCCAGGGCCACACGCACCGGATGCCAGCCGCCGAAGATGACGATGGCCAGGGCGATCCACCCGAGATTCAGCGTCAGCGTCTCGCGCCACCCCAGCTTGACATCGAGGGAGTAGCTGGCGCCGGCGATGCCGACCATCGCTCCACCGAGCACCGTGTAGACCGTGCGCAACAGATTGACCGGCACCCCGCGGGCAAAGGCACCTTCGGGCCGCTCCCCGATCCCCTGCAGATTCAACCCGCCTCGGGTTCGGTAGAAGTACCACGACGTGACGGCGATGGCAACGAAGCTGCCGTACACGACGAGGTTGTGATCGAAGAGGACCTTGCCGAAGAACGGGATGTCCTCCAACAGCGGGATCGGAAGGGGCGGCACCTGTTCTCCACGGACACCGACGAAGGAGTCGCCGAAGAACGAGGCCAGGTCGATCGCCAGCAGCGCCAGGATGAAACCGATCGCGATCTGGTTGATCTTCAACTTGATGTTCCCGTAGGCGATGATCGCCGCGATGAGGGCGCCGACCGCGGCCGCGGCGACGAAGCCGGCAAATGCCGTGTCCGCCCAGAACGCGACCACGAAGCCAGTCATCGCGGACAGGCGCAGCGAGCCCTCCAGGGAGAGGTTGATGACGCCGGACTTCTCGCTGATCGTCTCGCCCATCGTGGCGTAGACGAGCGGTGCTGCCGCGGCGATGATCGAGGAGATCGTCGCTTCCATTACGGCTCCGCCCCTGCGGTATCTGCCCGTCGTTTCGCTCGCTGCTGGGAAAACGCGGTCCCGAACACCACGAAGAGCACGATCACGCCGAGGAGCACGCCGCCGAACGACGAGTCGAGATCGAGCCGCAGCTCGAGCTGCGTGCTCCCTGCGGAGACGACGATGAAGAACAGTGCGATGGGGCCGATCCACTTCGCTGAGAAGCCGGCGAGGAGTACCACCAAGATGCCGAGGAAGCCGTAGCCGCCAGAGATCGCTGGGACGAGCTTGTGATGGAAGCCGGTCACCTGGACAGTCCCGGCGACCCCGGCCAACGCCCCGCCGACGAGGAACGCCGACAGGATGTATGCGTTGTTGGGGATGCCGATGATGAAGGCGCTGCGCGGACTCCTCCCGACGGCCTTGAGGCGGAGCCCGAATCGGGTCCCCCTGAGCAGGAAGTACACCCCAACGGTGCCGAGGATGGCCAACGTGACGGCCACGATCGGTATGTCCGCGCCGAACAGCTCCATCGTCGGCATGAACGACGCATCAGGGAAGATCTCGGTCCCGCTCGTCGAGGCCACCCCCTGGCGCTTCCACGGACCGATCACCAGGTAGATCGCGATGCCGGCAGCGAGGAAGTCGAGCCCGAGGCCCCCGAAGATCTCGTTGACACCTCCGTGCGTCCGCAAGACGCCTGCGAGGAGTGCCCAGAGCGCACCGCCGACGGCACCGGCGACGATGGTCGCCAGGACGAGGATCGCCGCGTCTGCGCTGACCTCTCGTGCCACCCAGGATGCCGCGATCGCCCCCATGATGATCTGGCCCTCGACACCGATGTTCCACATCCCGGCGGCGAACGTGACCACGAGTCCTGCAGAGGCGAGGACGAGCGGTGACCACGCGAGCAGCGTGGCGGCCACCCGGTCCCACGAGCCCAGTGAGCCGTCGACGATCCGAAGCAGAGCCTCGATCGGAGGGGCCCCGGCGAGGGCAAGGAGGACCATGGCGACGAGTAGGGCGTAGGCAAGGGCCACCACGGTGGGAACGAAGCGGTTCGTCGAACGCGCTGTCACGTACGCTCCGTTCCGCCGATGAGATAGCCCAGCGCCTCACCGTCGGTCTCCGGGGCGCCGAGGACCCGGAGGACGCTCCCCGAGAAGAAGACGATGATGCGATCGGCATAGCGGAGGAGCTCATCGATGTCTGCAGACGCAAACACGATCGCAGTGCCGTCAGGACGCCGATCCAGGATCCGCGTCCACACGTAGTCGGCAGATTCGATGTCCAGACCCCGGGTCGGGTGCTCCATCAGCAGGAGCCGAAGCTCGTCAGGCATCATTGCCAGCAACAGCCGCTGCTGGTTGCCACCGGACAGCGACTCGGCGGGACTGTCCGGTCGACCCCTGATCGAGTAGGTGTCGATGCTGGCCGCGGAGTTCCGCTCAGCCGCGTCCCAGTCGAGGAAGAAGTCCTGACCCGGCATGGTGAGTGCCACGTGCTCTTCGATGGTCAGACCCTCGACCAGCCCCTCCTCGAGACGGCCCGCCGGCAAGTAGTGCACCCCGGCCGCCAGTCGGTCCCGGTAGGAGCGTTTGGTGAGGTCGGTACCTTCCATCGTGATCGTGCCGCCATCGACGGAAACGATCCCGGCGAGGGCTTCGAGGAAGGTCCGCTGGCCGCTGCCTTCCAACCCGGCAAGGCCGATCACCTCACCGGCACCGACTTCGAGGGTGAGCCCTGAGATGTCCGTCGTGCCCTGCCGCACGTCGATCGAGTCGAGCGTGATGGCGACCGGTCCCGCCAGCGACAACGGCCGATCGGGTTCCTCGATCATCCGCCCGAACATCATCTCGACGAGCTGCGCGGCAGGCACAGGCATGTCGGCCTCACCAACGACCTTGCCGGAGCGCATCACGGTGACCGACTCGCACAAGTCCTCGACCTCTTCGAGCTTGTGGCTCACGAAGATCACGATGAGGCCGTCTCGAGCCAACCGGCGCAACGTATCGAACAGCTGCTCCCGCTGGATCTCAGAGATCCCCGTGGTGGGCTCGTCGAGGATCAGCACCTTGGCGCCGAGCCAGAGCAGCCGGGTGATCTCGAGCTGCTGCCGTTCGCCGACGGTCAGTGACCGCGCCGTTCTGCTCGGATCGAATGAGAACCCGAGTTCTGCAGACATGCGCTCCAGCTCGGCACGCCCCTCGTTGCGGTTCAACCGTGCGGCGCCCGGACTCGCCAGGAGGAAGTTGTCCAGCACCGAGAACGGAAGGAACACGAGCGGATCCTGGTGGAGCATTCCAATGCCGGAGGCGATGGCGTCTGCCGGAGACCGCAAGGCCAGCGCATCGCCGTCGAGCACGACCTCTCCGGCATCGGCCTCGATGAACCCGGAGAGGACCTTCATGAGCGTCGACTTCCCCGCACCATTCTCTCCCAGCAGGCCATGCAGGGTTCCCGGCTCGACGGTGAGGGTGACCCCGTCGTTGGCGCGGACCGGCCCGAAGTGCTTGTGGATGTCGCGCAGCTCCAGGGCCATGGGGCGAGGCTAGAGAACGCGGCCGAACGGCGGCGGGTCGAATGCGGACGCGAAGTGGGAGGCCTTGCGGCCTCCCACTTCCGTACGGTGCTGCGCGATCAGGAGCTGGCGCCTTCGACACCCTCGAGGAGCTGCTTGGTGTACCACACCTGGCGCGGCGTCGCCGCCTCGCCATCGCCGAGCCACGCCGAGCCGTCCTGGTAGTTGAGCGGTCCGGTGAACAGCCAGAGGCCACCCGCCAGCTCGCCAACGAATGAGTTCACCGCGGTCGCCGCTTCGTCGGACGGTGCCGTCCCAGGGATCCATCCGATGGCGGTCGTGTCGCGGTTGTTGATGTCTCCCCAGTCCGGGCCGAGCCAGGTGAACTCGGGCGCAAAGGTTCCGTCCTGAACGCTCAGCGCGATGTCCAGGTACTTCGGCCGCCAGTTGAACCAGGGAACGCCGAGACAGGCTTCCGGAGCCTCTTCGCAGCCACCCTCGAAGTCGTAGGCAACCGCCCAAACGGCCTCTCCGGCGGTCTTGCGCTGACCGGCGACGACGAGCGCTTCTGTGGTGTCGATCCCGGAGATCACGACGTCGTTGCCGGCATTGAAGAAGGCGTTGGCGACCTCAGTCGGGTCGAGTGTCACGCCCGGGATGTTGAACCAGAAGCCGATCCAGTTCACCTGGAACTCGAGCGCCGCCGGGTCACCGCCCTTGTAGTTCTCCCAGCAGTACTGCGCCCCGAGGAACGCCGAGTTCACGAGCCGACGGGTCTCGTCGTTGATGAGTGGGCCGAGGTAGGCGATCTTGCCGGTCTCTGAGGCCATGGCGGCGGCACAGCCGGCGATCTGTTTGCCGAACTCCATCTGACCCATGGTGTTGCCCAGGTTGGGGAGCGGGACGAAGTTCTCCCCGTCCTCCCACGCACTGTCGCCTGACGACCAGATCATCGGCACGTCGGGATGGGCATCCGCGGCGGCGAGCGCACCATCGCGCATGTCGTCCGACGTCAGGAAGATGAGCTGCGCGCCCTGAGCAACCATGTCATCGACGATCTGCTCGATGCTCGTCTCGGGGCGATCTGCCGGGTTGACCTTGTCGATCAAGATCATCTCGGCACCGGCCTGCTCGACGATGTAGTCGCCGCCCTCGCGGTGGGCCTGCGACCAGCCGCGATCGTTCTCGGGCCCGACCAACAGCATGCCGAAGACGAGGGGCTCTGCCGGGGCTTCGGTCGTGGTCGTCGTCGTCTCCCCCTCAGACGTCGTCGTCGTCTCTCCCTCGGTCGTTGTCGTGGTCTCTCCCGCGGTCGTTGTCGTCGTGGAGCCGGCAACCTCATCGTCGTCGCCGCTGGTGAGGGCGACGATCAGCACGATGAGGATGACGGCACCCACAGCGACGCCAATCCACGGGAGCCACCGGCGCAGGTTGTCGTTCACGTGTTGGTCCTCCAGACGCAAGCGTCCCGGTCGTACCCGGGACGCGGTGACTTGGCCGCGAGAGTAGGCCACCCACTTCGCCCCCGGCAAGGCGCGAAAACAATGGCGGCGGTCGCGAAATCGCGGGAGCACAGACGCTTGCATCCCCGGTGTGATCGGCCCTAGAACTGGAGTTCTTCCTCGGCTTCCCCAGCTTCCCCGGCTCCCCTCGTGCGGGGTACGCCGTAGTAATTGACTGACGACACGCGTGTAATTACAGTGCTGCAACCCCACTACATCTTCGGTCTCGATGGCCCCTGACCCACAAGATGTTGTGGTTGCGCAGTCCGAGCGATCCCGCCGAACCGGGTCCCGGTCGGAGCAAGGCCCGGGTAGGGCTCACAGACGGTCGGCACAGACGGTCAGGAGGAGAGACCACGATGACAACGACAGCACAGCGCTCCACGGGACTCGCCATCCAGCGAAAGTTCACCACCGAAGGCGTCAGCCCGTACGACACGGTGGAGTGGTCCCACCGCGACTCTCGGATCACGAACCCTGACGGCTCCATCGTCTTTGCGATGGAGGGAGCAGAGATCCCCGCCGGCTGGTCGCAGGTGGCGGCGGACATCATGGTCTCGAAGTACTTCCGCAAGGCGGGCGTACCCCAACGTGACGAACAGGGCACCCCCCTGATCGACGACGACGGCGCTCCCCTCCTCGGCCCGGAGCGATCGGTGCGCCAGGTGGTCGGCCGGTTGGCGTCGACATGGCGGTGGTGGGGAGAAGAACACGGGTACTTCGCGTCTGCAGCAGACGCTCAGGTCTTCGAAGACGAACTCGTGTACATGCTCCTGCACCAGATGGCGGCGCCGAACTCTCCGCAATGGTTCAACACCGGCCTCCACCACCAGTACGACATCGCCGGACCGGCCCAGGGTTTCTGGTACGTGAATCCCGAGACCGAAGAGCTGGAGGCGAGCCCGGACTCCTACAGCAGACCGGCACCGCACGCATGCTTCATCCAATCTGTGGACGATGACCTCGTCAACCCGGGCGGGATCATGGACCTGTGGGTTCGAGAGGCTCGGCTCTTCAAGTTCGGGTCGGGAACCGGATCGAACTTCTCCTCCATCCGGGCCGAGGGCGAACCGCTGTCAGGCGGAGGGAAGTCGTCAGGCCTCATGAGCTTCCTGAAGGTCGGCGACCGCGCCGCCGGTGCGATCAAGTCCGGTGGCACCACGAGGCGTGCCGCCAAGATGGTCATCCTCGACGTCGACCACCCTGACATCGAGACGTTCGTCGACTGGAAGGTCAAAGAAGAAGACAAGGTACGCGCGCTCATCGCTGCCGGCTATGCAGCCGACTTCAACGGTGAGGCCTACGCCACGGTGTCCGGCCAGAACTCGAACAACTCGGTCCGGCTGACCAACGAGTTCGTCGCGGCAGTGCTCGCAGACGCCGACTGGAACCTCACGTCCCGCGCTGACGGATCGGTGTTCCGCACGGTTCGTGCTCGGGATCTGTGGTACAAGATCGCGGCTGCGGCATGGGCCTGTGCCGATCCGGGAGTCCAGTTCCACACGACGATCAACGAGTGGCACACGTCACCGGCCGAAGGCCAGATCCGGGCATCCAATCCATGCTCGGAGTACATGTTCCTCGACAACACGGCCTGCAACCTGGCGTCGCTGAACCTCGGGAAGTTCTACGATGACGACACCGCCCAATTCGACCTCGCCGCCTACCACCACGCCATCCGCATCTGGACGATGGTCCTGGAGATCTCGGTCACGATGGCACACTTCCCCTCTCGGGAGATCGCCCAGGGCTCGTACGACTACCGCACGCTCGGCCTCGGCTTCGCCAACCTCGGCTCCCTCCTCATGCGCATGGGGATTCCGTACGACTCGGATCAGGGCCGGGCGATCGCCGGAGCGCTCACTGCGATCCTCACAGGGCGCGCCTATGCCACCTCAGCGGAGATGGCAGACGTGCTCGGTCCCTTCCCCAAGTACGAGCGCAATGCGGAGTCGATGCTCCGGGTCATGCGGAACCATCGCCGTGCGGCGAACGACGCCGATCAGAGCGAATACGACGGGGTTTCGCACACCGTGGTCGGCATCGCCGAAGACCAGGCACCGAGCGACCTCCTCGCCGAAGCCCGCGCAGCGTGGGACGACGCCGTGGAACTCGGAGAGCGCCACGGCTACCGCAATGCCCAGGCCACCGTGCTGGCCCCCACCGGCACGATCGGGCTGCTGATGGACTGCGACACGACAGGAGTCGAGCCCGACTTCGCCCTCGTCAAGTTCAAGAAGCTCGCCGGTGGTGGGTACTTCAGAATTGCCAACCAGTCGATTGCGCCTGCACTGCGCCATCTGGGATATGGGGAATCGCTGATCGGCCAGATCCTCGACTCCGTCATCGGCACGATGAGTCTCCACGGGGCGCCCCACGTCAACTCGGCCTCCCTGATCGCCAAGGGGTTCAACGGAAACGACATCGACCGGATCCAGAAGACGCTGCCGGGTGTCTTCGAGCTCGGGTTCGCATTCAACCAATGGACACTCGGTGAAGACACGTTGCAGCGGCTCGGGTTCACCCAGGAGCAGTACTCCGACGCGGGATTCGACATGCTCCAGGAACTGGGCTTCACCGTCTCCGAGATCGCTCAGGCCAACGACTACATCTGCGGCCGCCAGACGATCGAAGGTGCACCAGGACTGCGCGCCGAGCACCTGCCGGTCTTCGACTGTGCCAACCGCAATGGGAAGTACGGCGAGCGGTTCATCCACCACGCCGGGCACATCAAGATGATGGCCGCCACTCAACCCTTCATCTCTGGGGCGATTTCCAAGACGATCAACATGCCCAACGAGGTGACGATCGAGGAGATCGAAGAGTCCTTCCGGCTGTCGTGGGAGCTGGGGTTGAAGGCCATGGCTCTGTACCGCGACGGCTCCAAGGCAAGCCAGCCGTTGTCGGCAACTTCCGATGAAGGCACGGCAGACGACGAGCCGGATGAGCTCGAAGCGAGCATCTCGCACGAGATCCAGATCCATGCCGGCATGTTCGCTCCAGGGTTGTCCCCGACCCAGGCATACGCCGACCTGCCGCGGCCCCGGTTCTTGCTGCCGGCGCGGCGAGGCGGCTTCACCCAGGAAGCGCGCGTTGGCGGCCACAAGCTGTTCGTCAGGACCGGCGAATACGACGACGGAACCCTTGGCGAGCTCTTCATCGACCTGGCGAAAGAAGGGGCAACGCTGCGCGGTGTTCTGTCGTGCTTCGCCATCGCGGTGTCCAAGGGCCTGCAGTACGGCGTGCCGCTCGAGGAGTTCGTCGATACGTTCACGTTCCAGACGTTCGAGCCCCGCGGCATCGTCGAAGGTCACCCAAACATCAAGATGGCGAACTCGATCATCGACTACGTGTTCCGGGCGCTCGGTGTCGACTACTTACACAGGGACGAACTGGCCCAGGTTCCGCCCGATCGCTCCGGAGAACTTCCTGAGCCACCCGGGGGCATGGCCGCGGAGGCCGGCATGCAGCTCGACCTGACCGATGCCGCGATGGAGGCCGACATCGAAGCGCAGGCGCTGGCTGCAGCGTTCGTCGACGCCCCACCGGCTCCAGTTCCGACGACGATCTCGGACGGTCCGGGAACCATGGCCGCCGGCAACGGTGCTCCCGGCAACGGTGCTGCCGGGAGCGATTCTTCCGGGAACAGCGGCACCGTGGCAATGACGGCTTCAGATGTGCAGACTGCTGCCATGCAAACGATGCTGGCAGACAAGATGGGGGATGCCCCGTTGTGCGACACCTGCGGACACATCACGATCCGCAACGGCTCGTGTTACCGCTGCTTGAACTGCGGAGATTCCAAGGGCTGTAGCTGACGGCGCCGTCGCAGCGTCGTCCTGCGGGCCCTTCGCGGCCCCGTCCGGTCGCGCTGCCGCCGCGCCGTAGGCTCCAGCGGGGCCGCTTCGACCGAGGGACCGCTGGTGATCACCCGCCGCAGCAGAACCGAGACGCGCGTCATCACGGCAATCCTCGCCGCCTCCGCCGGCTGGGGTCTGGCAGGGGTTGGCACGAGAGCCGCGTTCAACCAAGGCGCAACAACGCTCACGGTCGTGGCCGTCCGCACCGGGGTGGCTGCGTTCGCAGTCGTCCTGTACGGAGCACTCGCTCGCGTTCGGATCTCGCGCACAGCGTGGTGGCACGGCATCCAGATCGGCATTCCCCGGATCGGTCTCTCACCGCTCTTCTTCATCGCGTCACTCCAGCACATCTCGGCAGGGGTCGAGGGCCTCATCATCACGCTCATTCCCGCCGCGACGGCTGCGCTTGCGTTTGCCGCCCTGGGTGAGCGCCTCGGAGTCCGCCAGGTCGCCGGCCTCCTGGTTGGCTTGGCCGGCACGACGGTCATCATCGGCAGCGGCGCTTCCGGCCTCGCGACTGGAGGGAACGCGGCCCTCGGAGGCGGATTGGCGCTCATCGGCGTGGCCTTTGCCGCGCTGAGCGGGGTGCTGTCCCGCAAGTACGCTCCGCGTCACTCGACGCGAACGCTCGCGCTGCCGATGTTCGTTTCGGGGGCTCTCACCGCGGCCCTGATCGCGGCGGTGATCGGCCCGGTGAACATGACCGAGCTCGAGCCCGGTACGTGGCTTCTGCTGATCGCTCTGGGACTCGGCAGCACACTCCTGCCCTTCGGGGCATCGCTGTTCGCCTCGCGCCACGCCACCGCAGCGGTGGTCTCCCTGACGGGATACCTGGCGCCGCTCGTCGGCGTCATCGCCGGGGTGGTTCTCCTCGACGAGCAGATCACTCCCACAATCCTCCTCGGCGGGATTCTGGCGCTCGTCGGCGTCGCCCTGGTCAGCCGGCGAAGACGGACCGGGCATAGGCTGGAGCCGAGGAGCGTTCCGTGACCATGGATCTGGAGTTCATCTACGTCGGCGACCCGATGTGTTCGTGGTGCTGGGGGTTTGCCCCGGTCATCGAACAACTGGACCGCCGATTCGCCATCCCGGTGCGGGTCGTCGCCGGCGGTCTGCGACCCGGAGACGCTGCCGAGCCGATGAGCGATCGCATGCGCGAGGTGCTCCTCCACCACTGGGATCAGGTAGCCGACCGAACCGGCCAACCGTTCGACCGCTCAGGACTCGACCGAGAGGATTGGACGTACGACACGATGAAGGCCGACACGGCGCTCGTCACCATGCGCACCCTCGAGCCCGATCACGTGCTCCCGTTCCTCACCCGCCTGCAGCGCGCGTTCTATGCGGAGGCCACCGATCTCACCGACAGCGCCGTGTACTCGGATCTGGCTGCAGAGTTCGGAATCGACGGCGACAGTTTCGTCGACGTTCTCGAGTCCGAGGAGATGTTCCGGACCACCTGGCATGACTTTGCCGAGGCCAGGAGCCTCGGCGCAACTGGGTTCCCCTCGCTGTATCTGCGCGACGATTCCGTTCCGTACACCGTCACCAGGGGCTACTACCCATACGAACCGCTCGAAGAAGCCATTCTGGGGTTCCTCGAAGAGCGTCATCCCGTGGAAGCCGCCGGTCTCGTCTGTGACGGCGAGATCTGCTGAGTCAAGTCGACGCGAACCAGCGGCGCAGCTGCGAGCCAGTCCTCGAGCCGCTCCACTGCGCCCAGCCGGCCGGTGATCGTCTCCAGCGCTCGCAAGCGTTGCTCGGGATCCGTGATGGCGACCGCACGGGCGTCGAGGTCTGCGCGAACCGACTCCTTGAGCGAGACCGTGAACACCGGGTCGGCAATGAGATTGGCGTACCAGTCCCGGGTTCCAGGTGTCCCCGTGATGGAGAAGGACCCGTCGACGTTGTGGAACCAGATCTCCACCGTTCCCGGCAGGCCGGAGCGGCGGCCGGTCGTCGTGATGTCGGCGGTGCGGTCCGTGGCCAGGGCCCGGTCGATTGCGGTTTCCATGTCGGTGAGCAACGCCGGCGTGGGGATTCGATTCCGTAGGGACCGGCCTCGCCAGATTGTCGCCTCGGGGACAGGGTGGCGTGCGGCGCGGCCGACCAGGTGTTGCCTTCTCATCGGATTCTCAATCAGCGTTCACATCCGTCACACCGAGGGGGGCGAACCTCCCTGGAGACCGAGCGAAGGACACCCCCATGGTCACCGACGATCGCACCATCCATGAATTCCGGCCGCAGTCGGCCACCACCACGTCGAGCACGATTCCCCGAGAGCGGGCGACCCGCATCAGGCGGGGCGTTGTCGCCCTGATGGCGGCCCTGGCCGTCGTCGTCGGCATCGGCGCCGGAGCGCTCGGTGTCCTTGCGGTGGCGGGAGAACCGGAGACCGTGATCGTCGAGCGAGCGGTGACGGTCTCGTCGCCGGTTGTCGCATCTGGATCGACCACGACCGGGGTGGACGCCACCGCGATCGGAATCGCCGTGGTGCCCTCCGTCGTCACGGTGGAGATCGGAGCCATCCAGCAGGGCGCCTTCGCGCAGTTCGGCTCGGGATCCGGCGTGGTCTTCGACGGTGATGGACTGATCGTCACGAACAACCACGTCGTCGAAGATGCGGACGCGGTGCGCGTCGTGCTGTCCGACGGCCGGGTGTACGACGCCACGATCGTCGGCACCGACCCGCTCACCGACCTCGCTGTGCTTTCCGTCGGCGCTACCGAGCTCACCCCGATCGAGTTCGGCGCGACGACCGCGCTCCAGGTTGGTGATCCTGCGGTCGCCGTGGGGAGCCCGCTCGGCCTCCAGGGGGGCCCATCACTGACCGTTGGCGTCATCTCGGCACTTGGCCGTGAGGTGCAGACCGATGCCGAGACGATCCTCTTCGGCATGCTGCAGACCGACGCGCCGATCACCAACGGCTCGAGTGGCGGCTCGCTGGTCGACATCGAGGGGCGGCTGATCGGCATCACCACTGCCGTCGGCGTCAGCGAGGGCGGCCAGGAAGGCATCGGATTCGCCACGCCCATCGAGATCGTCGAGCGGGTCATCGCCGAGCTGGCGGCAACCGGCGCGGTCGACCATGCGCTGCTCGGGATCACCGGCGGAACCGCATACACCGACACCGGAGACGGCGGCCAGCAGCCAACCGGAGTCGAGGTGGAGACGGTGCAAGACCGGCTCGGCGCCGCGACCGCCGGCATCGTGACCGGCGACGTGATCACGTCGATCGGTGGCAGCGAGGTGCGCACGATGGACGAACTCATCACGGTGCTGCGCAGCTTCGGCGCCGGCGATGCCGTGACGGTCGATCTGGCCGACGGCCGCCGCGTCTCCGTCACCCTCACGTCCCGCTGAGCACCCGGCCCCTCCCGTTCTTGCGTAAGAAACCGGCGTATATCGCCGCGTTTCTACGCAAGAACAGTGGCGTCGTTTCGGGAATGATCGAAAGTGGTTGACGTTGATCTGATCGTTCGATAGAATTCGAACAGCAAGACCAGAGTCGACCGAAGACGACAACCACCGCAAAGGACGATGACATGGGTGTCAAGGTTCGAGAGTTCACCAGCGGGGCCAAGGCGCCCGCAATCGTGCACGTCGCCGTCCACGGTGCCGCCGACCTGCTGCTCACTCTCTGGCTCCTCGACGGCTGCGAAAAGTGCGAGGGGTCCCCAGCCGGAGACACCGCGACCTATGACATCGGCGCCGAGTACTTCACGTCCGTCGCCGATCAGCTCTCCGACGAAACCCGCGAGCTGGTCCGCAAGGTGGGCTCCGGTGAGGTCTGGGTCGGCATCATGTCCCTGCTGCCGGAAGAGGCAGACAACGGAACGGTCGACAGCTTCGTCGAGTTCATCTCTAGCTACGACCCGGTTGAGTTGCGCTACCGCCTCATCATGCTCCACGGACTCGTTCCCGAAGAGGTGCGCGAACAGGCGGCCGATGCCGCCGAGGGAGACACCGCGGCGCTGGAACGGGTCTTCGCCGCCGCCGGCTTTGATGGGTCGGTACCCGAGCACAGCACGTGGGCAGCCACGCTCAGCAACCTGCTGACGATGGAACCGCTCGAGACCAGGGACCTCATCTCCGATGCGCTGGCAGCGGTGCAGTCTGATCTGTTCTCCAAGTTCGAAGCCGAGTTCCGACCCGCGCTCGAGCGTGACCTCAAGGCCAAGCGGCAGATGGCGCGTCGCCTGTCGCCCGAGCGCCTCGTGGAGATCGCCACCAACGGCATCTCGGTCGAAGAGAGCGGCTATCAGCGTCCGATCCTGCTCGTGCCCACCGTGGTCGGCAGACCGTGGGTGGTCTTCACCGAGTGGCGGGAGCAGCTCATCATGGCGTACCCCGTCGCCGACGAGTACCTCGACGCTGATCCCGACGCTCCGCCGCAGTGGCTGATCAAGACCTACAAGGCACTCGGCGACGAGCGCCGGCTTCGCATTCTTCGCCACTTGTCGCGGGGTCCTGCGTCCCTCGCCGACCTCAAGGAGGAGATGGACATCAGCAAGTCCACGCTCCACCACCACCTGATGCTCCTGCGGGCGGCAGGCCTCATCAAGGTCATGTTGGGCACCGAGAAGGAATACGCCCTGCGCGCCGACGTCGTGCCGGAGACTGCCGCAGTCCTCCAGGCATACATCAGCGCAGGTGCCGAGGAGGGATGACATGAACTACTTCACCACTGAACAGGTTGCCGTCTACCAAGCACAGGTCGCCTCCGAGCTTCGTCGCTCTCAGGCTCGTGCCCGCAACGGACCGATCCGGCGCATTCGTTCCGCGCTTGCCAGCTCCCTGGTGCTGACCGGGGCCCGCCTCCTTCCGGAGACGCCCGCCGTGGTCGGAGACCGGGTTCCGGTATTCGAGCGGACCGGTCCCGAGGATGCGAGCGAGCGGAAGCTCCAACCGGCTGCGTGACCTCACGCGCCACAATCGAGCGAGAAGGGGCCGAACCCGGCCCCTTCTTCGCGTCGTCGTGGTCGTGGCGACAAGCGACCTCGGTATCGTCAGCGGTCCCCGATCCAGGAGGCGCGATGACCGCAGAAGCCCGGTTGCACGAGCTCGGATTGCTCTTGCCGGAGGCGCCAGACCCGGTGGCGTCCTACGTGACCTTGAACCGCACCGGGAATCTCGTCTTCACCTCGGGTCACGGCCCGCTCATGCCGGACGGATCGTGGGCCATCGGCAAGGTCGGCGCCGAAGTCGACGTCGCAGCGGCCCAAGCAGCTGCTCGAGCAACCGGCCTCGGTCTGCTCGCCACGCTGCGAACCCGCCTGGGTTCCCTCGATGAGGTGGTGCGCATCGTCAAGCTCCTTGGGATGGTGAACTGCACGCCGGATTTCGTCGACCACCCGGCGGTGATCAACGGCTGCTCCGACCTCCTCGTCGACGTCTTCGGGGACGCCGGACGCCACGCCCGGTCAGCCATTGGGGTCTCGTCGCTGCCCATGGGCATCTCCGTCGAGATCGAAGCGGTCGTCGAGGTGCGCTGACTCGTCTGTCCCTCGATCCGCACCCGGTACGATTGGCCGTACCCATGGTCGACCGCATCGCTCCTCGGATCGAGACTCCCACCTCGCCGCGGCACGCCTCTCCGCGGGTCGTGTGGCGCTCCTGGCTCCTCGCCCCCGAGCGTCGCCCGTTGCGAGAGGACACCCTCGTCCTGACCGGCCTCTTCGGATTCCCTTGGCGCACAGGGAACCTCGAAGCCAAGTGCACCGTGCGCGATCACGACCGCGTGGTCGGACTGGCACCTCGGATGCTCGACCGCCATCATGCCTCGATTCCTGCCGTGGATTGCACGTGCGGGATCTATGCGTCATACGATCTCAGCGCAACGCCGGCGGCGAACCTGATCCCGACGGAGCGGCCGGTCGTGACCGGCTTCGTCGAGCTCTCCGGTCGGTCCGTCACGACCGGCGCCATCATGCGGGCCTCGCGAGCGCGCATCGTGGGACCACTGACGATCCTCCCGGGCACTCCCCCATGGACCTCTCGGGTATGGGCCAGGTTCGGCCGCATCCCGGAGCCGGCAACGGTGACCGTGGAGCGCACCATGCTCCGGGTGACCTGGGGATCGGCGACCGTCGGCATGCCATGGGCCTCGTGGCGCGCCCGGGCCGTCCATCAGCTGACCCGCCGCTACGGCGTCGAGGTGCGCTGACCGGCCCGGCCGGGTTCGGTCGAGTCCGCGGCGAGCGTCGCAGGATCACTCGTAGGCGATCGCCTCCAGGATGTTGAGACGGCTCGCCCGCCACGCCGGGTAGATCGCGGCGATCACGCCGACCACGCCAGACAGAACAACGAGCACCATGAGTTGCACCCACGGCATGTCGAACGTATCGAGCCCCTCGTCGGCCAGCGACTGCACGACAGCCCATCCCAGCACCACGCCGAGTCCAATACCGATGATCGCGCCAAACAGCGCAATGATCACCGCCTCCCACCGGATCATGCGCCTGACACTCCTCCGCTGCAGTCCAATCGCCCGCAGCAAGCCCAGCTCCCTCGTCCGCTCGATGATCGAGAGCGCAAGGGTGTTGGTGATGCCGAGCAAGGCGATGATGATCGCCAAGAAGAGCAGACCGGTCACCAGCGCGAGCAGCTGATCGATCTGTGCCTCCGCATCGGCGACGAACTCTGATTTCGTCTGGATCTGTGCGTTCGGGTACGCCACCGCGACCGTGTCGACCGCAGCCTGTCCGTCGGAGAACGCAACTCCGCCCGCAAAGTTCATGAACACCATGAAGTCCGTTCGCGTCGTGAAGTTGTCTTCGTAGCTGGCGGTACTGATCCAGTAGCTCGTACCGAAGGCGTCGCCGGCGGCCGTGCCCACGATCTCCGTCTCCTGGACCCCGCTGGCCGCGTACTCGATGGAGATGCTGTCACCGATCGACCAGCCCTCGTCTGCGAGCAGTTCCGGGTCCACCAGCACCCCGCCTCCGGCGAGACGACCCAGCGCCTCTGCCGAGGTGTCGAGGGCGTACACCGCCGTGATGGTCGTCGGCTCCATCCCCACCACCTGGGTGTCAGAAGGTCCGGCATTCTCGGTGACGCGGATGGTGCCGATCTGGAGCGCCGAGACCGTCTCCACCTCATTGAGGCCATCCACTTCCTCAGCGAAGGTCGGGCTCAGCCCGACCTGGAAGTTCGTTGACTGTGCCGAGAGGTCTGCAGGGAAATCGTTCAGGATCGACTCGCCGATGCTCTCCTTGATGGACTCGGCAAACACTGCGACAAAGACCACCAGCGCAATCCCGATCATCAGGGCGGAGGCGGTCGATGCCGTGCGTCGCGGTTGCCGTCTCGTGTTCTCCTGAGCCAGCTGTCCGGTCACACCGAACAACCGCGGGAGGGGCCAACCCAAGATCTGAGCGATCGGCCGTGCAGCGAGCGGCGCCAGGACCGACACGCCGACGAACGTGATGAGCGCTCCGAGACCGACGAAAGCGATGGCGTTGTCGATGCTGATGAACAGTCCTGCGGCCAGGGCGAGCACCCCGACGGCTGTGATGATGACCCCCCAGATGGCACGGAGCCGCAGCGACCGGCGCTGCGGGCGGGCCGTTTCCGCGCGCATGGCAGCCACCGGAGGCACCCGGGCAGCCTTCCGAGCGGGAAGCACCGCGGAGACCAGGGTCACGACGAGCCCGACTCCCATGGCCACGATCACGGTTCGCGGCAGCAGGGTCATCGAACCGGTGGGGATATCGAGGCCGAGCGAACCCATCAGCGCCGCGATTCCGATCGCGAGCAGCACGCCGAGTCCGACACCGATCGCCGATGCCACGAGCGCAACGATCAGGGCCTCGATGACCACCATCCACGTCACCTGGGTGCCGGTGGCGCCAACTGCTCGCAGCAGGGCGAGCTCCCTGGTCCGTTGGGCCACGATGATCCGGAAGGTGTTGCTGATGATGAACGCCCCGACGAAGACGGCGACTGCGGCGAATGCGAGCAGGGCAATGTTGAGGAAACTGAGACCCTCTGCAATGTCCTGGAGTTGCTCATCCGTGTCGGCTTCCCCGGTGATGGCCTCGACCCCAGCCGGCAGCGCCGCCGCGATTCGCTGCTGCAACTCATCAGGGGTCACGTCGGCATCACCCTGAACCGTGATCGTCGAGAGCTCGCCTTCGAGCTGGAAGAGGCGCTGCGCCTCAGCAAGGGTGAAACCAGCGAGGGTGGCACCGAGGAGGGCGTTGTCCTCGCCGAAGGAGACGGTTCCCACGACCGAGAACTGCTCGGGAGCACCGACGGACAGGATCGTGACCGTGTCGCCAACCACGATGGTCCCGGCCTCCGCCGTTCCGACGTCCATCACGACTTCACCGGGACCAGTCGGATTCCGACCGTCGACGAGCATCGTCGGGTTGAACGCAGCGACGTCGGTCCACGACACACCGATAGTCGGGGGGCCCTGGCCCCCGATCGGCAGGTCATCGGTCCCGACCACCTGGGCACTGCCTTGAACACCGGGGTCGGCAATTGCCACGCCATCGACCGCCACGACAACGTCAAGCATCTCTTCCGGCATCGAGAGGAGCTCGAAGCCGAAGTCGGGTTGCTCCGGTCTGACGATCACGTCGACGCCGGCGTTGATGTCGGAGAGAAGCGAATTGAACTGGGCGTTGATGGTGTCAGTGAACACGTAGCTGGCGGCAACGAACCCGACACCGATCACGATGGCGAGCGCGGTCAGTGCCAACCTGAGCTTGTTGGCGAAGACACCCTTGACAGCAGCGCGTATCACGTCAGTTGCCTAGGTGCTTCATCTTCTCGAGCACCCGCTCTGCGGTGGGCTCGGACATCTCGTCGACGACTTGACCGTCGTCGAGAAACACGATCCGATCCGCGTAGCTGGCATCGAGGGGGTTGTGCGTCACCATCACGATCGTCTGGTCGAAGTCGTCCACTGCCCTGCGCATGAATGCCAAGAGCTCCGCACCGCTCTTGGAATCGAGATTGCCGCTTGGCTCGTCAGCAAAGACGATGTCCGGCTTGGAGACGAGGGCCCTGGCAGCCGCAACCCGCTGCTGCTGGCCGCCGGACAACTCCGATGGGCGGTGCGTCAGGCGATCCTCCAGATCGACGGCGCTGATCACCCGCTCGTACCACTCCTCATCCGGCTTGGCGCCGGCGATCGACAGTGGCAAGAGGATGTTCTCCCTGGCGTTGAGCGTCGGGATGAGGTTGAAGGCCTGGAAGACGAACCCCACCTTCTCGCGGCGCAGCACCGTCAGGTCCTTGTCGCTCAGTGTCCCGAGCTCGGTGTCACCGAGAAAGGTCGAACCGGACGTGAGGTTGTCGAGGCCCGCGATGCAATGGAGCAGCGTGGACTTGCCTGAGCCGGACGGACCCATGATCGCCGTGAACCGTCCCTGTTCGAACCCTGCCGAGATGGCCCTCAAGGCCTGGACTTCGGCATCACCTTCGCCGTAGACCTTCGTGCCGTCCTCGATGCGAGCCGCGGATACCGCGCCTGGCGATGCTGCGTCGATCATGGCCGGTCGTCCCCTCTTCCGATCCTGCGAGATCGAGATGCTATGCATGCCAGCGTTCGCCGGCGAATCGCGGCCCTCGGCTCGCCACGGCACCCTCGCGCCTCGCACGTCACAGCGTTGGTATACGATCGGCGGCATGGCCGTCGATCTCGCCGGAACGATCACGTACCTGAAGGACCATGCCGTCGAGCATGGGTTCCACGTGCACGACGAACGCCACTTCGTCGAGACCTACACGTTGCGCCAGTCGTGGGAGATCGACGTGCATCCAGGCGAGGCGTGCGACGGCCCACTCGACCTGCATCTGGCTCTCGACATCGACCCCCGGTTGCTCCTGAAGCTCGAGGATCTGCTCGAGCAGACCGAAGGCATCCCAGAGGATCCCGAGGCCGAGTTCCTGGTGTCGTTCTTCTTCAACTGGGCGCTGCCCCCGATGGCGGCGAGCCCCGATCTGCTCGTCCTGGCGGCGGAACTCGCCGGAATGGGAGGCGTCGACTTGCCGATCGAGGTGACCACGGTGGATTCGTTCGGTGCGTTCGCAGACGGCGAAGACCGGCGTCTGTCGCTCGTCGGGAAGCTCGACATCTCGCTCGTCGATCTGATGTTTCGCCAGGACGCCATGTGCGACGTGCTCGACCGGGTGCACACGGTCAGTATCTTCCTGGTCGATCAGAGCCCGAGCTGGACGGGGTGATCATGGAGTACCAGCTCCGCATCTATGACATCACGCCCGGCGCCCTCGACGAGTTCTCCGACCTGATGGCTGAGGTCTTTCGGCTCAGACGCGAGATGGGGTTCGAGGTGGCAGGAGCGTGGATCGACCGGCAGGCGAATCGCTACGTCTGGATCGTCGGGTACGACGGTGACCTCGAAGCCGCAACCGCGGCGTATGCCGCTTCGCCGGAGCGCGCAGGCATGCAGCCTGATCCCGGTGCCTCCATCGAGCACATCGAGACCTCGATGCTCGTCAGAGCACCACACGGGTGATGGAACGGGCGTCTGCTCCACGCCGGGTCGAACACGTCCGCGGCGCAGAAGTCACCGCGGTCGACGACCGAGTCGTGGTCGAAGCCCCTCTGGAGATTCGGCTGTCAGGAGTGCCCCTCGCAGTGGTCATGCGGACCCCGGGGAGCGACCAGGCGCTCATCACCGGCTTTGCGCTGACCGAAGGCATCGCGCTGTCCCCAGACGAGATTGCCGACATCGTCCTGATCGGGGAGGACGAAGACGACGCCCGCTGGGAGCTGCGCCTCGCTCCCGGTATCGAAGTCGACCCTGAGCGGTTTCGCCGCAACCTCTACGCCACATCGTCGTGCGGCGTGTGTGGAAAGGCGTCCATCGACGCCGTCCGGGTCGCCGCAACCATGCCGGCCCCGGTGCCGATCGATGCGGCCACGTTGCGTACGCTCCCGGATCTGATGCGCACCCGCCAGGCCGCGTTCGACGCTACGGGCGGGATCCATGCAGCTGTCCTGTTCACGGCAGATGGTGAGCCGATCGCAGCCGCCGAGGACGTCGGTAGGCACAACGCCGTCGACAAGGTGATCGGCATGGTCGCAGCAGAACAATGGCCTCTTTCCGGGAGGGCACTCCTGGTGTCCGGGCGAGTGTCGTTCGAGGTCGTGCAGAAGGCAGCCGTCGCCGGAATCGGATTGATCGCCGCCGTGAGCGCCCCGTCGAGCCTTGCCATCGATCTCGGAAGCGAACTCGGCATGACGATCGTCGGCTTCCTGCGCGGCGACTCGTTCAACGTGTACGCCGGTTCCGTCGGTGCGCCGTTCAGCCTGCGCTGATCTGGATTCCCCCGAAGTACGCCGCGGCCGGGACCACGAGAACCGGGGCATCTTCAGCGACGGCGTCCGGGTCGGTCCCGTTCACGATCTCACCGGCGACGGCCGTCCGATCGACCTCCACGCGCCATTCCGGAGGGACGGTCACGTCGATGCCCCCGAGCACGGCGCGCAGTTCGAGCACGGCCCTGTCAGCGATCGTGGCCTGGGTCAGATCGACTTCGGCTCCGCCGAGGAACGCAGTGACGGCACCGTGTTTCAGCCCGGAGACGGTGCTGGCGAACTGCACGCCGTCCATCGATGCCACCAGGGCGAACGTCTCGGACTCCTCGTCGCCGAAGGCCGGCAGGGTTCGCTTGAAGATCAACGCAGCGGCGACGAACAGGGCGTTCACAACAACCATGCCGATGAGGAGGCGCTTGATGAGCTTCATGCGCCCAAACTAGTCGCGGTGGAACACGGTCAACTCGCCGCGCAGCGCAGGCGTCTTCACCGGACGGCTTCGTACGGCACCTCATGCTGCGGGATCCCCCAGCGTTGCACAGAGGCGACGGCGCCGACGACCATCAGCGCTCCGACGATCTGCGTGGGCGAGAGGACCTGATCGAGCAACACCCAGGCAGCGGCAGCACCGAACAGCGGCTCCGTCGTCGCGATGATGCCCACGATGCTGACGGCCACCCGCGCCAGTGCGGCGAACTCCGCCAGGAAGGGGATGACCGTCCCGACGACGCCGATGAACAGCAGTTCGAGCCACGCCTTGGACGAGATGTCTGTCGGGAAGCTCCACAGTGGCTGGACCACCAACCAGAACGCGCTGGCGTAGACGAAGCCCCAGGTCATCACGTTCGTCACCGGCAGACGGGCGCCCAGATGTTCGCCAAGCAGGAGGTACGAGGCGAAGGTGACCGCAGAGAGCAACCCGGCGGCGAACCCGACCCAGTCCGAGCCCTCGAGCTGCCACGCCCCGGTGACGAGGCCGACGCCGATGACGGCCACCCCCGCGGCCAGCCAGGCCACCCGCCCGACATGGCGCCGCTGGACGCCGGCCATCCACACGAGCACGAAGAACGGGCCAAGGAATTGGATCGTCGCCCCAGGGCCCACGCCGAGCCGGTCGACCGCCCAGTAGAACGTCACGTTGACGACGGCGAGGTTCACCCCCAGCGCTACCAGCCACCAGGCCATCCCCCGGGGCCGCAAGGTGCCGCGCCACCAAGCGAGCGGCACGAGTACCGCAACCGTGATGAGCGCTCTGGCCTGGGCGACACGGGCAGGGGGCACTTCCGAAAAGACGTCTGCGGCAACGGCGCCGTGCACTCCCCACAGGGAGGCGGCGGTGAGCGCCAGAAGCACCCCGGTCCGGGCTTGGCGAGCGGCAGTCATGAACCGCGCAGGCTACCGGCGAGCCCCCAGGCCCCTCTTCTTGCGTAGGAATCCGGCGTATATCGCCGTCTCGTTACGCAAGAACGAGGTGGGTGGGGCCGTATCATCACGGTCATGCGACAGCCGGAAGTCCTCTTCGTCTGCGTCCACAACGCCGGGCGATCGCAGATGGCCGCGGGATTCCTCGAGCACCACGCCCAGGGCAGAATCGCCGTCCGCTCCGCAGGGTCGGCACCCGCCGACGAGGTCAACCCGGCCGTCGTGGCCGCCATGGCCGAGGTCGGCGTCGACCTCACGGATGCCACCCCCAAGCCACTGACCGACACCGCCGTTCGGGCATCCGACGTCGTGATCACCATGGGATGTGGCGACGCCTGCCCCATCTATCCGGGGAAGCGCTACCTGGAATGGGAGCTCGAAGACCCTGCAGGCAAGGGTGTCGAGGCAGTGCGGCCGATTCGCGATGAGATCGACCGCAGAATCCGCGCCCTCGTCGACGAGCTCCTGGAACCGTCCGGCTAGTTTCTGAAACCGCGAGACCTCGGCAGGGGTTCTTCCGGTAATGGAGACCATCATCACCGACCTCAGGATCGCGTTGGCCCGCGACGTCGACACCGCCTTTCCCGAGCTCGTGCGAGCTCGGCAGCACTCCGTGTACTCGGGAGTCCTGCGGATCGTGCGCAACCCGCACGATGCCGCAGATATCACCCAGGACACCTTCATTCGTGCCTACCGGGCGCTATCTGGCTACGACCCCCAGCGGATCCGCGAACTGAAGCTCGAGGGATGGCTGTGGACGATCGCGGTGAATCTGTGCAGGAATCGCGGCAGGAGTCGCGCACCGGTTCCCTCCGAGATCCCCGACCGGGCCGACCCGCGGACCGGCACTGAAGACGAAGCCCTGGAGCGTGCCGGCCGCCTCGTCTGGGAGGACCGTCTCGCCGCCCTCCCGGCGCCGCAACGAACCGCGGTCGTCCTGCGCCACGTCGTCGGGCTCAGCTACGACGAGATCGCCTCGGCCACCAGCCGGCCGGTCGGGACCACCAAGACCGATGTGCACCGCGGGATCGCCCGCCTGAGGAAGATGCTCGAAGCGGAGGCAGCATGATGACCGAGATCGAGAACGCTCTGCGTGAACTGAGCACCGACGCTCCCGACCACATCTTTGCGAACGTGATGGCGGGGACCGGACTGTGGGATGAGTACGCCGTCTTCTCCGGGCCAACCGAACCCGTGTACGTCGCATGGAACCCTCGTGGGGTCACTGCGTGCGTCCCGGTGTCTGTGGTGGGAGACGATGGCACTTTCGAAGAGCGCCACCCCCGCCCCGCCCGGCTCGCCGAGGCTGTTCCCGGATCCGTGGCGACTCCCCTGGGGCGGGCCCTCGAGACGGGTCGTCTCGGCCGGTTGTCCGTCGACATCGGCGCGCTCGGCGAGTTCCAGCAGAAGGTCCTGCGCAAGTGTGCCGAGATCCCTCCAGGCGAGATCCGGCCGTACGGGTGGATCGCATCCGAGATCGGAAACCCCGGGGCCGTGCGGGCCGTCGGCACGGCGCTGGGGCGCAATCCGATCCCGATCCTGATCCCCTGCCATCGCGTGGTGCGCACCGATGGCCGCATCGGCAACTACGCCTACGGCCCGCAGATGAAGTGGGACCTCCTCGAGAGCGAGGGTCTCGATCCCACGGCCATCGAGGTCCAGGCACGCCGGGGAATCCGGTACCTCGGGAGCGACACGACCCACATCTACTGTTTCCCGACGTGCTCCCATGCCCGTCGCATCACCGATCACCACCGCGTCGGCTTTCGCACAGCAGACGACGCCGAGCAGTCCGGGTATCGGGCGTGTCTGGTCTGCCGTCCTGCCGCCTGATCGCTCCGTCGCCGGGGTGAGCGAGCCGGTCCCGGTAGCCTCGACCTCATGGATCTCGTCGACACGATTCGGGCCGCCGTCATCGGGTCACATCACACGGTGCCGGGCCCGTACGGGCGCCGCCGCGTCGTCTACGCCGATTACACCGCTTCCGGCCGATCGCTGGCCTTTGTCGAGGACTACCTCCGCGCTGTCGTCCTTCCCCTGTACGCCAACACCCACACCGAATCCTCGGGAACCGGCCTGCAGACAACCCGGCTCCGCGAGGAAGCCCGCGACGTCATCCGCCACAGCGTGGGAGCAGACGACGAGCACGCCGTCGTGTTTGCCGGCTCGGGAATGACGGGAGCGGTCGACCGCCTCATCGGCGTGCTCGGGCTACGCGTTCCCGAGGCCCTCGACGATCGCTACCACTTCACCGAGACGATCCCGACAGACGAGCGGCCCGTCGTGTTCATCGGCCCGTTCGAGCACCACTCCAACGAACTGCCGTGGCGCGAGTCGGTCGCAGACGTCGTGACGATCCGCGAAGACGCAGACGGCCACATCGACCTCGAACACCTGCAGCGGGAACTGGCCGCCCACGAGCAACGCCCCCTGAAGATCGGTAGCTTCAGCGCGGCGTCGAACGTCACCGGCATCATCAGCGACACCAGGGCCATCGCCTCCCTGCTCCACCAATACGGTGCACTGTCGTTGTGGGATTATGCAGCCGCAGCTCCCTACATCGGCATCGACATGCAGCCCACGGACGACGACCCGCTGTCGTACAAGGATGCCGTGTTCCTGTCTCCGCACAAGCTGATCGGGGGACCGGGAACCCCCGGCGTGCTGGTTGCCCGCAAGGAGCTCTTCACCAACCGGGTGCCGGCGGTGCCCGGCGGTGGCACCGTTTGGTACGTGAACGCAGACGAGCACCGCTACCTCGACGAGATCGAGCATCGAGAGGAGGGCGGCACTCCCGCCATCGTCGAATCCATCCGCGCCGGGCTGGTCTTCCAGCTCAAGGCGGCCGTCGGTGCCGACCGCATCCGTGCGTTGGAGCACGGCCTCATCCGGAGGGCCATCGCGTCATGGAGCGAGAACCCGAACATCCAGATCCTGGGCAATCCGGACGCAGACCGGCTCTCGATCGTGTCGTTCGTCGTGCGCAACGGCGAGCGCTATCTCCATCACAACTTCGTGGTCGCCCTCCTCAACGATCTCTTCGGAATCCAGTCGCGCGGCGGGTGCTCGTGTGCTGGCCCGTACGGCCACCGGCTCCTCGGCATCGACATCGAGACGTCGCGCGCCTACGAACGTGAGATCGCCCGCGGCTGCGAGGGCATCAAGCCCGGCTGGGTCCGCGTCAACCTCAACTACTTCGAGAGCGAGGCGGTCGTCGACTACGTGCTGCGCGCCGTTCACCTGGTGGCAGACCAAGGGTGGCGGCTGCTCCCTGCCTATCGGTTCGACCCGGCAACCGCATTGTGGGTGCATGCCAACGCCGATCAGGACGCACCGCTCTCCCTCGCCGATGTCACCTACGGCGACGGGACGATGCGCTACACCACCCCGCACGACACCGCGGGTGACGAGGCCCTCGCCGAGTACCTCGCTGCCGCGCACCGCATCCTCGCCGAAGCCGATGCGCCTGACGAGATCCCCACGATCAGCGAGGGGGCCGACTTCGAGCGGCTCCGCTGGTTCACGCTCCCCGAGGACGTGGCCGCCGGTGGCTGAGGCCCCGGAGTGGTTCAGCACGGCGCTGGCCGCAGATCGCCGTGACCGACGGATCGACGTCGCCGGTACGTCGATCCACTTCCTGGAATGGGGCAGACCAGGAGATCCCGGCCTGGTGCTCGTCCACGGCGGCGCAGCTCACGCCCACTGGTGGACATTCCTGGCCCCCATGCTGGCCATGGGATACCACGTCGTGGCGCTCGACCTCTCGGGACACGGGGACTCCGGCCGCAGGGACGAGTACTCGCACGCTGTGTGGGCGGAAGAAGTCCTCGCCGTGGCCGCCGCAGCAGGATTCCCCGGTCCTCCCGTGGTCGTGGGTCACAGCCTCGGGGGCATGGTCACGATCCAGACCGCTGCAGACCACGGCGACCGCTTGGCCGGCGCCGTGATCGTCGACTCGCCGGTGCGACGCCCCGACCCCGAGTCCGAGGAAGGTTCCCGGGGACGGACATTCCGCAACCCGGGCGCCTACGCAGACCTGGAGACGGCGCTGAGCCACTTTCGGCTCGTTCCCCCGCAGCCCTGCGACAACGACTTCATCGTCGATTACGTCGCCCGCCACTCGCTGCACGAGACGGATCGCGGCTGGACCTGGAAGTTCGATCCGCACCTGTTCGCCCACGCCCTGATCCCGTTGCGCGAACAACTCGCCTCGGTCCGGTGCCGGGTGGCGCTCCTGCGCGGCGAGTTGAGCGTCGTCGTGCCTCCGGACACCGCGGAGTACATGTACGAGCTCATGGGCCGCAACGCCCCGGTGGCCTCGATTCCGTATGCCCACCATCACCTGATCCTCGACCAGCCCCTCGCCTTCGTCGCCGCCGTGCGGACGCTGCTCGCGGATTGGGAGCACAGCACTCCGCGAAAGCGGCCTACAGATGCGGCTGCCAGCGCCGATACGCAAACACGGGGGGATCGCGCCCCCGGCTCGTAGGATGGAGCCTGCGTCATGCAGCAATACGTCAGACCCGAACTGACGCTCGACCAGGCGTATCAGGCAGCGTTCCTGTGGCTGGATCACCTCGATCAGGCTCCGACCTCGATCTCCGAGCCGGCCGATGGCCTCGTGGAGCTCCGCAGCGACGCGATCGTGGCGCGCGTCCGGTTCAGCAGGAGCCCGGTGACACAGCACGCGGTCCTCGCCATGTTGCGCCAGGCGGACACCACGAGCAAGCGGGCCCTGTTCTCCGTCACGGGGTACACCCACGGCGCGGTGTCGATCGCAGATACTCAGGGGGTCGCCCTGTTCAGTTTCGATGCCACCGGCCAAGCGCAAGCGGAGAACGCCCACGCCTTGGCCATGATGCCTGGCAATGACGCACCGGTCCCATTCCCCCCGTCCAGCCTGGTGCACGACGATCTGCCCGTCGTGACCGCGCCACCTGAGGACATGGAGTACGACCTCGCCGAGTGGCTCGACTGCCCGCGGTGCGGACTCACCCACCATCACAATTCGAACTTCTGCATGTCGTGTGGCGCTGATCTCCACACGGCAGAGGTTCCGCCGACGTGGGACCCGAAGCCGGAACCAGAACCTGCGCCTGCCGCAGAGCCCGAGGCACGGCTCACGCTCGTATCGCCGGATAGCGGGCCCACCTTGCGGTGCCGCACCTGTGGCTCGCACGACATCGAGCTCGTCCAACCGAACAATCCGTGACCTACGGCCGGCCCGAGTGGGACCCGGCCATCTATCGCCGGTTCTCGGGACATCGCGCCAGACCCGCACTCGAGTTGCTCGCACGCGTGACGGTGACCGCGCCCAGCGTCGTCGTCGACCTCGGCTGCGGCACCGGGGAGATCACCGCGGCGATCGCTGCGCTCTTTCCCGAGGCCCGGGTGATCGGCGTCGACTCGTCTGCTGAGATGCTCCAAGCCGCAGAGCGCGAGACCACCACCGTCGAGTGGGTCCACGACGACGCGGTGACATGGCGCCCTGACGGTGCGATCGACCTGCTGTATTCGAATGCTGCGCTGCATTGGCTCACCGACCACGAGGTCCTGTTCCCCCGGCTCTTGGGATATGTCGCTCCCGGCGGCCAGCTCGCCGTGCAGATGCCTCGGTCGTGGGAGGGAGATTCGCACCGCCTGATGCGCACGACGCTCGCAGAGCTCGCCGTCGGTCCGCCGGACCTCCTCGAGCGCTACCGGCGACGCCCGGTGTATCCGCCACAGTGGTATGCCGCGGTGCTCGACCCCCTCGCTGCCGCGCTCGACATCTGGTCGACCACCTATCTGCAGCGTCTCAACGGCGATGACCCAGTGCTGCAATGGGTCTCAGGCACCGCGCTGCGACCGATCCTCGAAGAGCTCGATCCGGCCGACCGCGACCGCTTCCTCGGCATCTACCGATCACGCCTGAACGAGGCCTACCCCCAGGCTCCAGACGGATCGACCTTCTTCCCGTTTCCGCGTCTGTTCATCGTGGCAACCCGGGGATGAATCCCGCAGTCCGCGGCGTTCCTCCAACTGTGCCCATGCGTCTCGTCCTTCCAGGCGGTAAGGCCTCCGTCTCCGATCCACGGTCGTGGCTCCGCGTCGCAGTGTGGGGCGCATGGCTGTTTGGGCCGATGTACGTCACGGCCCTCGCGGCGGCTCGCACCGGCCGAGGGGGCAACATCGAGCGGCGGTGGGCGCACCAGGCGGTGCGCGCCGCCCGGATCGACATCGAAGCGACTGGCCTGCACCACATCGAACCCGGCGCGCCATACGTCGTCGCTCCGCTGCATGAGGGCTTTGCCGATGCTCTGGTCCTGCACACCCTGCCGCTCGACTTCGTGTGGGCAGTACGGGACGAGTTGTTCGATTGGCGGCTCCTCGGTCCCTACCTGCGCGCAAGTGGCCAGATCTGCGTCCCCACACACGAGGGACGTGCCGGATACCGGGCGCTTCTGCGTGGAGCCAGGGACGCCCTCGCCGAAGGGAAGTCGGTCGTGGTGTTTCCGCAGGGTTCGATTCTCGGGATCGAGGCTGCGTTCCATCCCGGCGCCTTTCGTCTCGCGGACGCCACGGGAGCATCGCTTCTTCCCGTGGTCATGAGCGGGACGCATCGAGTGTGGGAGCATCCCTATCACACGACGCTGCGGCTCGACCAGCGGGTTCGGCTCCAGGTGCTGGCACCGATTCCTGTGGGTCGTGCCGGATCGCGGATGCGGGACGTGGAGCGCGAGATGAAGGCCGCAGCCCTGCAGGCGAATCCGCCCCCGCGCCGATTCGATCCTGAACGCGACGGATGGTGGGACGACTACCCGTACGAGATCGACCCCACGTTCGTCGGGCTCGCCGACCGGGTGCGGATCCACCGGGGAAGGACCGTCTGATGGATTGGTCGCTGTGGTGGCTCTTCCCTGTGGCGATCCTCATTGCTGCCGTCGCCAACGGCGCCGGCATCGGCGGCGCCACCTTCTTCTCTCCCCTGTTCGTGATCGTCCTCGGGCTGGAGCCTGCGGTGGCTGTGGGAGCCGCCCTCGGCACCGAGGTCTTCGGGTTTGCCTCCGGCGTCGTTGCCCACCAGCGGGCCGGGGCCATCGACTGGCGGATCGTCCGCATGCTCGCCGCCGTCTCGGTGCCTGCGGCCGTCATCGGGTCGCTCGTAGCAGGGGTGGCTCCCGAGACGCTCCTGAAGGTGGTCCTCGCCGTCGGGCTCGCCGGGATCGCGCTGGTCTTCATCCGCCACCACGACCCGGAGAAGGAGGATGCGGAGATCGCCGCGGGCGTCGGAGTCGTGGACCCGGCATTCCCGCGCCAGCTGGTCACGACGACGGGCGAGCGCTACCAGTTCGAGGTGTGCCGTCCTGCGGAGGGGCGCCTGGGCGCCGGTATCGGCGGCTTGTTCGTGGGCCTCATCTCCACAGGGCTCGGGGAGGCAAACTCCTACACCCTCGTCGAACGGTGCCGGATCCCTTCTCGCATCGCGGTTGCCGTGAGCGTCACGACCGTCGCAGTCACCGCTCTGGCCGCATCGGTGATCCATGCAGTCGACTTCTTCTCCACACCGGACACCGACGTCGGGGCGGTCGCTGCCATCTTGGCCTTCACGATTCCCGGCGTGTTGATCGGCGGGCAGCTCGGACCGCGCCTCACCGGCCGCATTCCCGAACAACGTCTCATTCATACCCTCGGGTGGATCTTCCTCGCGATCGCCGTGATCACCGCGTGGGAGGCGTTCGCCGGCTGAGCGCTCGCGAGGCGGGTCGACTCGTCACCTCGACCGCCGCTTCGCCGACGTGGCCGATGCCCAGCATCGAGAACGGTAGGGACCGACCACGGCCGGTCGCCCGGGCGCGCGGGGAACCGAAGATCCTCACGCCAGTCCGAGGAAGAGTGCGCCCAGCGGGGGGAGGTCGAGCTCGACCGACTGCTCGAATCCGTGGTGCGGAGCGCCACCGGCGAACACCGAACCCGTCGACCCCGCCCCGGATCCCCAATATGCCTCATCGTCACTGTTGAGGAGCACGTCCCAGAAGCCGGCGAGCGGGGCGCCGATGCGGTACCGGGTTCGGGGAACAGGCGTCAGGTTCAAGACAACGATCACGGGGCGGGCGTCAGGGGCAGACCGAGCCAGGGCGAAGACCGAAGAGCCGGCGTCCCCGGTGTCGATCCAGCCGAACGCGGAGGGATCGGCGTCGCCGGCGAACAGCGCAGGCTCTGCGCGGTAACAGGTGTTCAGGTCCCGCACCCAGCGCGAGACCCCTGCGTGGTTGGGCTGTTCGAGCACGAACCACTCCAGGGAATCGTCGACCGACCATTCCGATCGCTGGCCGAACTCACCGCCCATGAAGAGGCACTTCTTTCCCGGCAGGGCGTATTGACCGGCGAACAGCGTCCGCAGGTTGGCGAACTGCTGCCACTCGTCGCCCGGCATCTTGGAAACGAGTGAGGCCTTGCCATGCACGACCTCGTCGTGGGACAACGTGAGCACGAAATGCTCGTCGTAGGCGTACAGCATCCGGAACGTCAGGTCGTTGTGGTGGTGGGATCTATGGACGGGCTCTCGGGCGAAGTAGGCAAGGCTGTCGTGCATCCAGCCCATGTCCCACTTGTACCCGAACCCGAGCCCTCCGGCATCGACCGGTCGGGTCACCCCGGCCCAGGCCGTCGACTCCTCCGCGATCGTCGTCACCCCAGGGTGCTCGCGATACAGATTCGTGTTCAGGCGCCGCAGGAACCCGGCAGCCTCCAGGTTCTCGTTGCCGCCATGTACGTTGGGCACCCACTCGCCCTCGTCGCGTGAGTAGTCAAGGTAGAGCATCGAGGCGACGCCGTCGACGCGCAGCCCGTCAGCGTGGTAGGCGTCCAGCCAAAACGACGCGCTGGACAGCAGGAAGCTGGACACCTCGCTGCGCCCGTAGTTGAAGATGAAGCTCCCCCAGTCCGGATGAAAGCCCTGGCGCGGGTCCGCATGCTCATACAGGGCAGTTCCGTCGAACCCACCGAGTCCATGCTCGTCCGTGGCGAAGTGCGAAGGCACCCAGTCCAGGATCACGCCGATCCCGCGCTGGTGGAGGTGGTCGATCAAGAACATCAGATCCTGCGGCGTGCCGTATCGCGCCGTGGGTGCGTAGTAGCCGGTGACCTGATACCCCCACGACGGGTAGTAGGGGTGCTCCATCACCGGCATGAACTCGACGTGGGTGTACCCCATCTGGACGGCGTAGTCGGCGAGCGGCTCCGCGAGGTCTCGGTAGGAGAGGGATTCACCGTCGGCCTTCTGCCACGACCCGACATGCAGCTCGTAGATCGCAACAGGGGCATCGTGAGCGGAGCGCGCTCCCCGATTCGCCATCCAGGCACCATCCGACCACTCGTATGCCAGATTCCACACAACGGATGCGCTCTTCGGCGGAACCTCGCCGTGGAAGGCGAACGGGTCGGCCTTCTCCAAGACTGCACCCCCTCGGGTCGTGATGGCGTACTTGTAGGTGTGTCCTGGGCGTGCCTCTGCGACGCCGGCCTTCCAGATGCCAGACGAAGTCGGGAACATCGGGGAGGCGTCTCGGTCCCAGCCGTTGAACTCGCCGATCACCGAAACTGCCGAGGCGTTGGGCGCCCACACCGCGAAGTGGGCGCCGCCGTCGATCAGGTGGGCACCGAGATGTCGCCAGATGTTCGTGCTCGTGCCCTCAGAAAAGAGGTAGAGGTCGAGGTCGCCGAGCAGGTTCGCCACCCGGCGAGCCTACCCAGAGCCCCGCCGTGCCAGACTCGGCACACGTCGACCCCGAGGTGGCCATGCCGTACACCACGATCATCGAGCCGTTCCGCATCCACAGCGTGCAAGCAATCGACCTCCCTGGACCCGAAGAGCGCGAGGCAGCGCTGCTGCGCGCGGGGTACAACCTGTTCGGCCTCCATGCCGACGAGGTCATCATCGATCTGCTCACGGACTCGGGGACCGGTGCCATGTCGTCTGCCCAATGGGCGGGCATGATGCGCGGAGACGAGTCGTACGCCGGGAGCCGCTCCTTCTACCGGTTCGAGGCCACGGTGCGCGCCATCACAGGACTGTCCGAGATCATCCCCACCCACCAGGGAAGAGCGGCCGAGAAGATCCTGTTCTCGGTGATGGTCGGCGAAGGCGACGTTGTACCCAACAACACCCATTTCGACACGACCAGGGCCAACGTGGAATACCGCGGGGCAGAGGCGCGCGACCTCGTCATCCCCGAGGGCAAGGACCCGGCGACGCTCCACCCGTTCAAAGGGAACATGGACCTGGCAGCCTTGCGCCGAACGTTGGAGACCGAGGGTCGCGAACGCGTTCCGCTGGTGATGGTCACGGTCACGAACAACTCCGGTGGAGGGCAGCCGGTGTCGCTGGCCAACCTCCGCGCGGTACGCGCGCTGTGCGACGAATTCGGCGTCCCGCTGTTCCTCGACGCCTGCCGCTTCGCCGAGAACGCGTGGTTCATCAAGCTGCGCGAAGAGGGCCACGCGGACCGGACGCCACGCGAGATCGCCGCTGAGATGTTCTCCCTCGCCGATGGCTGCACGATGTCCGCCAAGAAGGACGGCCTGGCCAACATTGGCGGATTCCTCGCCCTGACCGACCCAGAGATCGCGGCCGAGTGCCGCAACCTGCTGATCCTCACCGAGGGCTTCACGACCTACGGCGGGCTCGCCGGATACGACCTCGAGGCTGTGGCGACCGGACTGGATGAGGTTCTCAACGAGGACTACCTGCGGTACCGGATCCGCTCGACGGAGTATCTCGCAGAAAAGGTCTCCGCAGCGGGGGTGCCCGTGGTCCAGCCGCCAGGGGGACACGCGGTCTATGTCGACGCCCGATCCATGCTGCCCCACATCCCGCAACACCAGTATCCAGCTCAGTCGCTTGCGGTCGAGCTGTATCGGGCCGGTGGAGTGCGCGGCGTCGAGATCGGGACGGTGATGTTCGGGCGACCCAAGGGTGGCGACGAGCCGGATGATCCCGCAGCGATGGAACTCGTTCGCCTCGCCATCCCAAGGCGGACCTACACCCAGAGCCACATCGACTACGTCGCTGAGGTGGTGATCGATGTCGCCGACCGCGCTCTGCAGATGAGTGGCTACCGCATCGTCGACCAGGCACCTTGGCTGCGCCACTTCACGGCACAATTCGAGGAGATCGGACACGAAGGCGATGCCTGAGGAACTGCTGGTGACGGGGGCCGTGGTGGAACGAGGGCGCGTGGCAGCCGAAGCCGGGCGCCTCGATCGCCTCCTCGACGGGATCGCGCGGGACGTCGATGCCGACCACGTGACGGTGATCTCCGGCGACGGCTATCGGGCGTCGATCCCATTCGCCGATCTCCACAGCGGAGGCGTGCTCACCCTCGAGGAGTCCGGATGGAGGCTCCGCGTCGAGGACGGGAGGACCCACTGCTGGAACGTCAAGGGCGTCGCTCGGCTCGACTTCACCTCAGGCAAGGCCGACGACGACGTGTCACCCGACCCTCCGCACTAGCCGGGGACCGGCCCGGGCCGGAGCCATGGAGGCTCGCGGCCCGCGGCCTGCGGTCCCGGTCATCGCACCACCCAGGCGTTGCGGGCGGCTTCGTAGGCGTCGCGAACATCGTCTGATGCTTCGCGTACCCAGCGCGGGCTGCGACGTTCCCAGCGCCTGCTGCGTCGGCGAGCCATGGCTCCCTCCTTTCGTGTGGTGTTCGAGAAACAACAGAGCCGCTCCTGAGGAGCGGCTCTCCGGGTCACAGCGACACTACGCGGTCAGCGCATGTCACCGATCGTACGGAGAGCAAGGTGGAGCGCGAACGGGGCGCTCCGGGGTGTCCGGTCGATCATCGTGGTCATCGCTCCTCCTCTCCGTCTCTGGGTCCGGTCTCGGCTTCCTCGGTCCGCGTCGTCCGAGGACGACGTGGCCGCGGCGCGCGGCCGCGGCGGATGGGCACCGTCTCAGATGGCGGGCCAATTGTCAAGGGCGGACTCAGGCGCCGCCGCGCGTCTTCCTTCTCTTGGTCCGAGCGGCCCGGCGCTGCTCTGCGGCCTCTTCACCGGTCACATGGAGCTCCCGACCTGCAAGCTGCATGCGACGGTGCAGAGCCGAGCGGAACTTCTTGGGTAGCACACCGAACCCACTGAGGGGAAGCAACTCACCGCGGGCCAGGCGTGACCGCTCCTCGGTGCCGACGGGACGAGACGGTGGCGCCGCCAGAGGGGATGCTGGATCACGTGCGGAGTCGAGTGCGGTGATCGCACCGGGTGCTTCGGGGGCAACGGCCACGCGTACGTACCACGGGAAGACGTCGGCATTCTCATCGAAGTCCAAGGAGACCTCGGAGAGGGCTTCGAAGGGAATCCGGTATACGTGATCGCCTGCCTGACCGCCTGCGACGAGAAACAGGGCTCGATCACTCAACAGCCAGAACAGGACGAAGCTCTCCTGGCCACGTCGATCCAGTCCGGCGGCCGAGCGGTCGAATCGCTCGTCGTCGATGAGGAGCGGCCGCGCCTTGGCACGCGCCTCGCTCCTCCCCAGGTCCAGGACCCGCTGCTTGACGGCATCGAGCAACGCCACGCAAGGCAGGCTAGCCCCGGCTCGTCACCGTTAGGGTTCCGGGACATGCCGCCCCTGTCGACCGAGCGGGTGCGCGTCCGCAGTTACGAATGCGACGTGTACGGCCATCTCAATAACGCGAACTACGTGCGATTCATGCGCCTGGCCGACGAGGCCCACCCTCCGGTCGGTGACCTCGTCAGGAACCACGTCCAGTACCTGCGCCCCGTCGGTCCTGGGGACGAAGTGACGATCACCGTCGAGCAGTCCGCTGCAGATCCGGGATACGAGCGACGCACCTACGTGCTCGAGTCGGGCGGAGCCGTGGCCACCACCGGATGGGCCGAATTCGCGGCCGCGCCTCAGCATGACCGGGGAACGCCGATCGATCCGGCGCCGCCTCCTCCTCCCGGCACGTTCTCGATCACGCGCCCCGTCGAGTGGCGCGACGTGGCCATGAACGGCCGCGTGGGCGTGGCGGCCCTCGCCGCGCTCGCCGAGGACGCCGGCATCCGCGTGGCCGCGGCCCACGGCTGGCCCATGACGCGCAGCGCGGGAGAAGGCTTTGCGATCGTGTTGCGGACCATGGAGGCCGAGATCGGCGCTCCGGCAGGCCTAGACGACGACCTGCGCATCGACACATTCGTTTCGCATCCGCGCCGGTCGATGATCACCCGGCACTACCTGGTCTGCCGTGTCCGCGACGGCACCAGGGTCTGCCGGTTCCGCAGCCTGTACGTCTGGGCCGACCTCGAGACGAATCGGCCGATTCGAGTTCCGGAGCGTTTCCTCGCCGACTTCGGCCCTAACTTCGCGTCATGAAGGACTTCTTCGTTCACCGCGACGACCACGTCGGAGAGTGGCGCCCTGTCGCCGAGTGGGACGAGCTGTGGAAGCCCAAGTGGTGGCTCGATGCGCCAGACGAGAAGAAGACAGGGGATTGGTTCTGGCTCGTCGCAATCTTCGTCCTGGTCACATACGCCAACATCGTCTCCAACGTCGTGCTCTCCGACGCCTGGCACATCCCGTTCAATGTGGGAGTGCTCGTCGTCGCCATGGCGATCGCCCGTGCTCATCAGACGTCGTGGACGGACATGGGGCTGCGGCTGGATCGGATCGGGAAGGGCCTCGCCGTCGGTGGGATCACCGTTGCCATCATCGCCATCGGGGTGACCATCGCGGTGATCGTCCCGGCCACGCGCGAGCTGTTCTACGACGACCGGATCACCGAATCGACGATCCCGTTCCTGCTGTTCGAGGCCTTCGTTCGGGTACCGATCTCGACCGCGCTGTACGAGGAGGTTCTGTTCCGCGGGGTCATCTTCGGGATGCTGTCGCGGCGGATGGCTCCGCTGTGGGCGGCGCTGGCGTCTTCGGCGATGTTCGGCTTCTGGCACGTCCTGCCCACGCTGCAGACCGTGGAGGACAACCCGGCTGGCGGCATGTTCGCTGGTGTCATCGGGCTCACGGTGGCCTCGATCGGCGCGGTGCTCGGGACCGCCGCGGCGGGGATGGGATTCACCTGGCTGCGCTGGCGGGGCAACAGCGTCGCTGCCCCCTGGCTGACGCACACCGCGTGGAACAGCGCCGGCATCATCGCGGGTCTTATCGTGGTCCGGGTCATCGGATGACCTTGACACAGAGGCCGATCATGGGTCATCATCGGTGCTGCACGGCGACGCTCTGGTCGCATGAACGCGAGGAGACCGCGATGGTGAGGCTGTTTGGGCCGACCAACCCCCCAGCGGTGCTCGCGCGCGCCCGTTTGGCCTTCTAGCCGCCACGGACGCACCCGCGAGAAGCCGCCACGAGGGCGGCTTCTTCTCTTTCCCTGCCGGCCCCGCCGGCACCAGACCAGGACGGAACCATGATCCCCGTACGAGCCTATTGGAGACTCCTCCAGCGCTACCTGCGACCCATGCGAGGGCGCGTGGTGTTCCTCGCCGTCATCTTGTTCGTCGGAATCGGCCTGCAACTGGTGAATCCCCAGCTGATCAAGCGCTTCATCGACGGAGCTGTTGCCGGCGACGGTGTGAGCGAGCTGATCCCGATCGCGGTCGCCTTCATCCTGATCGCCCTGCTGCAACAAGGCCTGGCGGTGTGGTCGACGTACGTGGCGGAGGACATCGGCTGGACGGCCACCAACCGGATGCGCTCCGATCTCGCCGATCATGTGATCCGCCTCGACATGGGCTTCCACAAGGGCCACTCCTCCGGGGAGCTCATCGAGCGCGTTGACGGCGACGTCACCGCCCTCTCGAATTTCTTCTCGGCGATGATGATCAAGGTCGTTGGGAATGCGGCGCTGGTGATCGGCATCCTCGTGATGCTCTTCCTGGAGAGCTGGATCGTCGGCCTCGCGATCAGCGTCTTCACGGTCGTTGCCATGGCCTCGATGACCAGGCTGCACGCCATCGCCGTGCCGTGGTGGAGGGCGGTACGTGCTCGCGCTGCAGAGGTCTACGGGTTCGTCGGCGAACAGGTCGAGGGCACAGAGGACATCGGGGCCAACGGTGCCGCGGTCTTCATGCAGCGCCGCTTCGCCGACATGCTCCTCCGGTGGCTGCCGCTCGCCGTGCGGGCCTGGACTGGATGGGCGATTCTGTGGAGCACGAGCATCGTGTTGTATGCCCTGTCGACGTCGATCGTCTTCGGCCTCGGCGCCTGGCTGTTCGGGATCGGGACCCTGACGATCGGATCGGTCTACCTCGTGTTCCACTACGTGGAGATGATCCGCAGACCAATCGAGCAGTTCAGACAGCAGATGGAGGACCTGCAAAAGGCCGGTGCCGCCATCGAGCGGGTCGAGGAGCTGTTCGCCGTCACGACCGCGCTGAAGCCAGAAGGCGATGCCCTGGTGGGACCCGGCGCGTTGTCCGTCGCATTCGAAGGGGTGACGTTCGGCTATGAAGACGGAGACGATGGTGACGCCTCAGGCCCCGTGCTGCACGATGTGTCCTTCGCCATCGGGGCGGGAAGGGTCGTCGGTCTGCTCGGCAGGACCGGGAGCGGCAAGACGACCATCGCCAGACTCATCACCCGCCTCCACGAGCCTCAGGCAGGAACGGTTCGGCTCGGAGGCGTCGCCACGTGGGACGCACACGTCGCCGACTTCCGTGAACGCGTTGGCATGGTCACCCAGGACGTCCAGCTGTTCCGCGCTTCGATCCGCGACAACCTGACGTTCTTCGACCAGGCAATCGACGATCATCGGCTGCTCGACGTGATCCACCGGCTGGAGCTCGACGAGTGGCTGGCGGCGATGCCAGAGGGTCTCGACACGATGCTCGAGTCGGGAAGTGGTGGCCTCTCGGCGGGTGAGGCGCAGCTCCTGGCGTTCACCAGGATCTTCCTCGAGGACCCCGGCGTCGTGGTGCTCGACGAGGCCTCCTCACGACTCGACCCGGCCACCGAGGGGATGATCGAGCGAGCGGTCGACCACCTGCTGGAGGACCGGACAGGCATCGTCATCGCCCACCGTCTCCACACCGTGACGAGGGCAGACGACATCCTGGTGCTCGAGGACGGCAACGTCGTCGAGTTCGGGGAACGAACAGCTCTGCAGGGGGACTCCTCGAGCCGGTTCGCCCGGTTGCTCGAAACCGGGATGGAGGAGGTGCTGGCATGAGCAATGGCGACACCAGGGCCTGGAACGTGATCGGAAGGCTCATCCGCAACCAGCCGCGCCGGTACTCGGTCAGCCTCATTGCCTGGACGACGATCTGGACGATGCCGATCGCCATCGGCTTCATCGCAGCCGCGTTCTTCGACTCATTGACGGACGAGACCGTCGGGTACAACGTCGCCACCGTGCTTGCCGCGCTGTGGGGCTGGGCGGCGGCCCGCATCGCCATCGTGTTCTTTGTGATGCGCTGGCACAGCGCGCTCCTCTTCCGCACCGACGCCGCGGTCAAACGCAACATGCTCGGCTGGTTGTACACGCTGCCGGGTGCCAACCCGGTCGAGGAGACGCCGGGAGAGGTGGTCAGCAGGTTCCGGGACGACGTGGAACACACGGTGGATGCGTACGACTTCACCGTCGATCTCGCCGGATCGACCGTCTCGGCGCTCATCTCGATCGTCGTCCTCGCCCTCATCGACCCCGTGATCACCTTCGTGGTCTTCGTGCCGATGGCAGCCATTGTGCTGGTCGTATCACGGAGTACGGCGACACGGGTTCGGCACTACCGCAAGGCGGCACGGGAGGCCACGGAGGGCATCACCGGGTTTCTCGGCGAGACCCTCGGCTCGGTCCAATCGGTGAAGGTGGCAGGCGCCGAAGCCTCGATGCTGCACCATTTCGACGAGTTGAACGATGTACGCCGGCAGATGATGGTGCGCGATCGGACGTTCACGGCAGGCCTCGAGGCGCTGTTCCGCAACACCGTGAGCATCGGGACCGGATTGATCCTCATCCTGGCGGCGGCGTCGCTGGGAACGACGGGCGGTGCCCGGCTGACCGTGGGCGAGTTCGCCATGTTCGTGTTCTTGCTCGACATGGTCACCGAGTCGGCCTACTTCGTCGGCATCTTCCTCGCCAGGGTGAAACAGGCCGGCGTTTCCATCGACCGCATCGTCGCCCTCATGCGGGGATCGACGTGGCGGGATCTGGCAGCACCCACCGACATCGACGAGCAGGTCCCAGAGCCCGTCGTCGCAGTGCCGGCGGCGGTCGCCGGGTCTCCACTCCTCGGGGTGCGCGCCCTGTCCTATCGCTACCAAACGTCTGGTATGGGCATCGAAGATGTCTCGTTCGACATCGCCCGTGGCGAATTCGTGGTACTCACCGGCAGGATCGGATCAGGGAAGACGACCCTGCTGCGTGCCATTCTCGGTCTCGTCGACGCCCCAAGCGGAGCGGTGGCCTGGAAGGGATCCACCGTTGCAGATCGGGCCGCGTTCATGGTCCCGCCGCGAGCGGCCTACACCCCGCAGGTCCCTCGGTTGTTCTCAATGACGCTTCGCGAGAACCTGCTCCTCGGTGTCGAGGCCGGAGACGGCGAGCTGGCCGACGCAATTGCCACTGCAACCATGGAGTACGACGTCGACCAGATGCAGGACGGCCTGGAGACGATGGTTGGTCCGCGCGGGGTCCGTCTGTCCGGCGGTCAGGTTCAGCGGTCGGCAGCGGCCCGGATGCTGGTCCGCCGGCCGGAGCTGCTGGTCTTCGACGACCTGTCGTCTGCGCTCGACGTGGAGACCGAGGCCGCTCTGTGGGAGGGCCTGTTCCAACGCCACGATGGAACCACCGCGCTCGTCGTGTCCCATCGCCGACCAGCTCTGCTGCGCGCGGATCAGGTCATCGTGCTCGAAGGCGGTCGGATCGTCGACCGGGGAACGGCAACAGACCTGCTGGAGCGCAGCGCCGTGTTCCGCGACCTGTGGGCGTGACTGGTCAACCGTCGGTCGGTCTCGTGATGGCGAGCACCTCGATCTCGAAGGTCAGCGCCTCGCGAGCCAGCCGGTGGTTGGCGTCGATGACCACCAGGCCTTCGTCGGTGCGGACCGCGATGATCACCCCAGGGGAGCCGTTCGTGAGGACGACCTCATCACCCACCTGCACGTCGCCCTGGTCCGGGGCATACGGCACCTCGTAGACGGCGTCCTCGGTCCAAGGACCGTAGGCCTCCTCAGACGCGATGCGCACCGTCACCGACTCTCCGACGATCAATCCTCTGACGGCGTCGTCGAAGCCGGGGATCACCTGTCCAATGCCGACGGTGAAGGCGAACGGTGACCCGCGGTCGCGGGAGGAATCGAACGTCGATCCGTCATCGAGCGTGCCGTCGTAGTGCACCTCAACGAGATCTCCGTTTGCAACCGCCAGACCACCGCCCGCAGCGTCCGCTTCACTGCTCCCGCAGGCCGCAGCGAGGAGGCCCAGCGCCAGGGCGATCGAAAACAGAATCCGTCGAGTCATGCGGTCTCCGTGTCGAAGAAGTATGAGTAGCCGAGCCTACGACGTAGCCTCGAGTAGCGAATAGGGCGACCGGCAGAGGCGTTGGAATGAGTATGGACACCGCAACACTCGAGCCCACGACGGCCGAGGACATCACCCGGTTCATCGATGCCTGGCTCGACGAGAACAGCTGGAGGATCGACTCGGGCGTGATCGACTTCGCCCTCGACGTGCGCCGGCTGCTCGCCGACCTCGACCGCAGCTGACACAGCGTCCCCCCTGATCCGAGAAATCGGGTCACCGGCAGCGTCGCTACCCTCACCGGCATGTCCGATTACACCCCGCCGCTGCGCGACATCGAATTCGCCCTGCACCACATCGCGGGCATCAACGACCTCGTCTCGCTCCCCGCGTTCGACCACATCGAACCCGACATGATCTCGGGGGTCCTCGATGAAGCCGGCCGTTTCATGGCAGAGGTCATCGCCCCAACCCTGCGCGTGGGAGACACCACAGGCGCCACCTTCGCCGATGGGAACGTGACCACACCCGACGAGTTCCACAAGGCATGGGGTCTCTATGTCCAGGCAGGGTGGAACGCCGTCGACGGTGCCGTGGAGTACGGAGGCCACGGCTTTCCCGGCGTCGTGGGCCTGGCCGTCAAGGAGATGCTCGTCACGGCCAACATGGCGCTGTCGCTGAACCCGATGTTGACGGGTTCGGCAATCAGCCTGCTCGAGAAGCACGGCTCAGACGAGCAGCGCGCCACGTACCTCGAGAACCTCATCACGGCACAGTGGACCGGCACCATGGTGCTCACCGAGCCGGAAGCGGGATCCGATCTCGGGCAGATCAGGGCGCGGGCTGAGCGTGCAGACGACGGCACGTACCGACTGTCCGGATCGAAGATCTTCATCACGTGGGGAGACCACGACCTCGCAGACAACATCGTCCA
>Ga0255049_10000052_pt1 | contig 61587 bp, 84 predicted proteins | sample JV7_2_3_MG_FD_183615 | JGI IMG/M metagenome (GOLD analysis project Ga0255049, IMG submission 183615) | Seawater microbial communities from Jervis Inlet, British Columbia, Canada - JV7_2_3 | ecosystem: Environmental > Aquatic > Marine > Inlet | place: Canada: British Columbia | collected 2016-10-06 | reverse complement strand
AATTCTTAACTACAAGGTTTTCCGTACCCTAAACGAGTTTGCTTTAACTGAATTGCCTGATAATTCAGGTTCAGATTCACAGATTACATTTACTGATAATGAATTGTTGTTGCATGGGTTTAGTGGTGTTGTTGTAACGCCAACCACTGACGATTTCTCAGGTTATGCAGATGTAACTGCTGGTAATGCAGTATGGTCAAGTGAGAATACTGCTTACACCTATGTGGACACTACAAATGACGTACTTCATGTTGACCAGCCATACTCTACTGGGGTTCACGCCTATGTGGCTAGAGATATGGGTGCAAACTTTGTCGATTCAAACAAATGGATAACACAATGGAAGATGAATATATCAACTGCTGGTGTATCGACATTGTTTGGTATTGGATTTGGCACTAATGATGAAACAACTGCATCAAATACATCTGAAAATCATATATCATTTCAAGTAACTCAACAAGGTACTAATGGAATAAAGTTAAAGGCAGATAACAGTGCATTTTATGGTGGTGTTGATGTTGTATCTAACTCATTTTACCCTACAACTGGAACTGATTATTGGTATGAGTTAATTCGTGATGGTTCAACTGCAACACTTAACGTTTATTCTGACTATACTTATTCAACCTTAGAGGGTACTGCTTCATCAACAATTACTGCAACAGGTGATTTGAGATATTTCAAGATAGCCAATGTTGACTGGGATACAACTGCATCTGCTGGTGATACAGAACTTACAATAGACGACTGGAATTTCTACAACGGTGTCAGTTCTACAACTGGAACTGTAACAATAATCCCAGATTCCTCGACCAACGGTGTGAGTGTAACCCAAACAACCCCTGCAACCTCAACAACTGGAACAATCGGCAACGCTATCGCTTCTCCAAACTTGAGTTATTCCAATGCAAACCTACCAAGTGGCACAGCACCATTTAGTGTGGGGGGATGGGTTGGACTTAACGGTTCTCCAACTGACACCAAACTCCTCAACATCAATGACGTAACCTTTACAGTCGGAACGACCAGTGCAAGTGTTGACAACATTGTATCACCAGCATGGGATTCAGCAAGTGCAGTCGGATTTACAATTAACGGTGCAACTGTAACGCCAACACATACCACAATAGGATGGAATAACTGGATTAGAACAATTGATTCTTTTTCAATTTCAAATGGTATTTCCTTTCCATATAGTTTGGGTGGCACATCATCACCTAACACCAATCAAATGGTGGGTATTGATAAAGCAACATCAATTCCAAGTGGTGCATCCCATTCTGGAATGGACTTTGCAATGTATACTGATGGTTCAGGGATTATAATTGTTGAGGGGGGAGCAGGTGTAAATAATTGGGCGACACATGGTAGTTGGAGTATTACAGATACATTTAGTATTGATGTATCATCAAGTGGCGTAGTCAATTATATGAAAAATGGTGTATCATTGTACACATCAACTAATACTGCAAGTGGTTCATATTATTTTGTTGCAACAAATTATAGATTTGGGGATATTACAAATGATTATCAAACAGGGGGTGTAATGGTTTCTGCAACTGGATTAACTGACAACACCGTAACCCCACAGCACTATTCATTCACTAGAGATTCATCAAACCTTTGGACTATCTATCAGAATGGAATTTCAAAAACAACTGCAACTGATGCTACAAGTTTGGGTAGTAGTAGTGAAACTGTATATTGGGAATCTTCAAGTAATACACTTTGTACTATAAGTGGTTCATCTGCAACACATACTGGTACTTCTTCAAGTCCATCTGAATGTCGTTCTATGGGAACAGTTGGTACAGGGGATTCAGTAATATTTACACAATCATTAGATGATTCTGCAAAGACTGGATTAAGTGCAGTAGGTTCTTCATACGGTTCGGGTGCTCAAAATGATATTGGTTTTGGAATATACTTCAACAGTGCTAATAACGGTGCATATATGATGATAGGTGGTTCAGTTGATTATCTTTACAGTGGTGGTTACAGTAATTCTGATAACTGGAAAATGACAGTTAATAGTTCAGGAAATATTGAAGTTTATCAAAACAACGTATTAAGACATACATTCACTACAAGTAATACCAATACAGAATATTACTTACATACTGTTTCAGCTCCTGCAAACGGTTATCAACCTGTTATAACTTCTGACTTGAACGAGATTGTTCCAGTGGATTACACCACAACCCTAGACGGAACACTTGACGAATATTTCATCAACTCTAATGCCCTCACTGGCACAGAAATTGATACCATTTACGAAAGGGGAATTGCACCAACATTACTATCATCACCTACCCTTTCAGAACATGATGATGGAACGGTTACAGGTGGCAATACATACTATTACACCGTATCGGCAGTTAACGCAATAGGTGCTTCACCATTAATCACACCAATGGTTGCTGGGGATTCAACCTCACCAGCCAACGCACCAACGAGTTTGAATGGCTCACCAAATAGTTTGGCACAGCCAGTAATGACTTGGACACCAAGCACTGATTTGGGTGGTGGTACTTTATTATCCATACAGGTTCAACGTTCTACTGACTCAGGTGCAACATGGAATACCATAGCAACTACCAGTAATACAGCACCACCATACACTGACACAACTGCAAGTGTTGGAGTATCTTATGATTATCAAGTTGCAAGTATCAATGAAGCTGGTATCGGTGCATACTCAACTCCAGCCACCATTGTCGCAGGGGTTCCCCCAGATGCACCAACTAACTTGACCAGTGTGATTAACAATCCTAATCCTAGTCCACTAACCATTTCACTTGATTGGGATGCACCTCAGTACACTGGAACTGGAACCCTAACTGGATATGCTGTTTACCGTGACGGTTCCCTAATAACTACAACTGGATTAACCAGTGCAGTTGATAATACCGTTCCAGTTTCAGGAAGTTATACCTATGAAATTAAAAGTGTGAGCACACACGGAACCAGTGGGTTCAGTGGTTCATCAAGCATAACCACACCAACTGCACCTGATGCACCAAGTATAACACTAAGCATCGTAAACCCAAACCCTAGTCCATTAACAATTACTGCTGGAATTACAGCACCAAGTAACAACGGTGGTTCAACAATCACTGGGTATAATTTATTCCATTCAACAGATGATATCACTTATGGTAGTGTAACAAGTCCGTACACTGTAAGTTCTGCTGGCACTCATTACTTCCAAGCCGAAGCTGTGAATAACGCTGGAACATCAGTACGTTCTTCATCATACAGTATAACAACACCAAGTGTTCCAACATCACCAACAAGTGCAACCAGTAACATAGCAGACGTTGACAACGCACCATTTGATGTTACTGTCTCTTGGGGATTGCCAAGCAGTTCAGGTGGCTCGGCACTAACTGGATATAATGTTTACCGACAAACTGGCACTGGTGCTTTTACATTAGTTGATACAACAACTGCATTAGCAACAGTAGACCAAGTACCAACTGTATTGAACCAAGCATTTACCTACAAGATTCACGCAATAAACAATGTGGGTGAAAGTACATTATTCACAACCACAACAATCACAACTGGTGACGTACCTGATGCACCAGTGGTAACTGCTGGCACTGTGGGAACAACTTCATTCTCTTGGACTGTTCCAAGTTCTGATGCAACCATAACTGGATATGAGATTTATCGTGACACTGTACTCTTAACAACTGTAACCACAACAAGTCACACCGACTTTACAACAATCAACTTTGGTCAAAGCTATGCCTATGATGTTAAAGCAGTCTCATCATTGGGAAGCAGTGTGCTGTCAAACACAATAATCAGTGCACCTGAAACTGAAATCACTGGAATGATTGCACAGGGTATAACTGGAACTGGTGCAGTAATTGATTGGAATGAACCAGCATATTATCAAGGTCAAATTACTTCTTACAATGTGTACTACTCTGAGATAACTGCAAGTGTGTCCACACCAACAACACTCGCTGGTACTACAACCAATACATATTCCAACTTTGCACCAACATTAGATTATGATACTACATACATCTTTGGTGTAAAGATTATTTCGCCATTAGGCAATTCTGGATTCAGCAACTATGTCACTGTCACAACAAGTGTTGATGGAAGTATCGTGGCATTTGACCCTACTACTGGTGGTATGGCATGGTTTGATATTGATTCAGTAAATGACCAAACAGTAAATGTTATAGAATTTCAAAGAGAAACCCAAACCATTAACGGAACTGCAACTGACACATTACAAGTCGCATACCCTTCATGGTGGGATGATATGACTTGTGATGTGGATTACAAGTTCGCACAAAAGACAGAACAGTATGTTGAGGGAACTGACATGACTTCACAAATTAATTCTGCTGATGCAAACCAACAGGTTATAGGATTTGCATTTCAGGATATTGACAACGAAGTAATTGAAGTAGAATGTGCACCTCAACAAAGTCAACAAGATGATGGCGTGTCAGCAAAATATGTTATGACACAAAATAACTTAGTAACTGGACTTCCTAACATTCCTCTAGTAACACAGGTGACAAACTTTACTTCAGGTGAATACGGAACTGACGGTGACTTTGGTGCAATAGATATTGTCGGACTGTTTGTCATACTTGTTTCAATGGTCGGCTTTAACAGAGTGTCACCAATAGTGGGTGTACTAATATCTGCAAGTTTGATATTTGCACTGTCATTCTTCGGATTAATAGCAATTCCAACTGTGATAATAGGTGTAATAGGATTAGTAATATTCTTAGCATGGGGAATTACAAGGAATAGATAATGGTATCTCAACCTATCGCTGTAATTTTAATTGCCTATATTGCTTCATTTTCTATTTTAGGTGCACAGGCTATACTTGGCGACCCTATTGGTGTAGATATGCAACGATATAATCCTGATACTGGAAAAATGGACGGTGGTTCAATGAGGGAAGCAATTCAATCAATAAGTGATACCTTTGCAGGGTGCTATGATTCTACTGGTAATTTAATTGGGGGTTATTCTAATCAGACTTACACAGATGCGACAGAGTGTTTTTATGCACCATCAAATTATCAACCGACCCAATGGATTCAAGGTACTAATTCAACATTTTCACAACTGTCATTCCAAACTTCAGAAATGCAATTAACAATGGCTAATGAAATTTCAATTACAGACAACCCACTTACAAGTGCAGCTACTATGATTTATCAATTCTTCCAAATCATTACTGGAACTTATGCGTTTAACTTACTTTTACATTTAAGTATTCCACCAATATTTGTGGCTGGAATTTCAATGATATACATCGTGTTAATATCACTTTGGGTTATTGATACATTACAAAGAAAATCAAGTGATTAGAATGGACAGAGAATACGAAGAAAGACCTGAATGGGCTTGGCTTACTGAGGACTAAAAATGAAACTAACTAAGGATAGATTCACCAACTGGGAAGATATAGATGAGGATTATGACATTCTATTAGATGATGAATTAACCATAAGTATAAACCCAAAAGAAAGGAGTAGGGATATAGCAGATTATATCTTAGGTATGCAAGATGAAATTATACAACTACGAGCAAGAATAAAACAATTAGAATGATGGAACTCCATTATGAAACTAACAGGCACACCAAGAAAGACCTGAATGGGCTTGGCTTACTGAGGACTAAACTATTCTCTAAACAATAACAACTGTAAAGTCTGCATGATAAAGTGGAACGTCATTAGAATACCAAACATAAAGTTGACAGTTATCCAAATTGGATTAATCAATGTTACAAAATAACTTTCATTCATCTGTGTGTTGCCACCTTGTTCAATTCCTGTGGTGGTTACATCGTATAACCCAACAGTTTCCCCCATACCAGCCAGTAAGAAGGCACAAACTATTGATGGTATAAGATACATGGCACGGGTAAATGATTGTGATTTGGTTTGTGGTGCTTCACGAATGGTTGAAATTATCAACATCAACATACCAGTATAAGCAATAAAGGCGTAAACTGCAAACTCGATTATACTAATGTCAGCCATTCAAATTTTGAATGTCTTTCTGCTATATAAATAACATTAATTAACTTAGTGTGTATTGTAAAACAGATGGCTAAAACCGCTAAGGAAAAAAACTTAGAAAAACAATATGCCGAAGCCAAAGCAAAACAGGCTGGTGAAATAGCCCAAGCACAGATTGAAGTTTATGAAGGTCAAACTTATGAAGCCAAAAGTGCTTACCAAGAAGCCAAATCAAAAAGGGGAACTGCGAGAAGTAAACTTCCTGAAGAAATTCCTACTGACCCATACTACAAGGAAAGATTACTTGAAGCACAATATATCAAAGCAAACATATCAAGTCCTGAACATAGTGAAGAACATAAACACGTTGACAGTTATACTGCCGAAATAAAGAAACAGCAAAAGGCAAAGGAAACTATACAGGTTTTAGACAAACAAATGCCACAGTTATACGCCAGTGCAGTTGCCGAGTCAGAAGCAGTTGAAACAAAGGCAGAAAAGGCTAAAGTTGCAGAAACAAAAAAACAAGAAGAATTAATCACTGGATTTCAAACTGCGATAGTTACAGAGCAAAAAGCAGAAGCAAAAAGGGTGGCTGATGAAAAGGCTAGACTTGATGCAGAAGCACAGGTTAGAGAGGATGCGTATCAACTAGAGATGAAGGGTGCTGGAAGTGGTAAAAATAAATATGTTGGTAAATCAATTCATTATGGTTCAGTAGGTGTGGCATTGGGAAAGGGGGATATTATAATAAGCTCATCAAGGGCTGGTTTAGGTGTCAGTTTTCACGAAAGTTATTATAAAAGAGCATTAGCAAGTTATCAATCAAGGGGTGGTATGTACACACACATGACACTAGCAGATGTTAAAACTATTTCAAGAGCTGGTATGGTTTCACAATCAGGAAAAGCCCGTGACCAAGTTTTTCGTGGTATCTTAGACAAAACTGGTGGATTAGAAGCGGATTACCAAGCCTCAAGAGCTCAGGCAAAGAAGAATGTCGCAAGTGCCTACGGTTCAATGTCGGCAAAAGAAAAATTATCCAGTTCCGCTATGGCTTCAACTTATGCCACATCACCTGAAATTAAAAAAGCAGACCAACTTACAGCACTGTCAGATATGACTGGTGGTTTGCTTGGAACCAAGTCGTATAAAGTTTCTAAAGGTGATACAATGAAAGTCTATGAAAAAGACGGCACTGATGTTACTGCACAGGTCATGCCAATTATTATTAAACAAAGAGAGATTGAATTATCAAATAGACGACAACAAGAATATGTCAAGGAACTTCGTGCTGGTAATATTGGTATTGCAACCGCACTGACAAATCCTCAGACTACTCAAAGTTACAAGGGCACTTCAACTGTCAATCTTGGAACCTTCCTAAAGGAACGTGGTCTTACTGCAAAGACCGCACCCGACTCCATGTTCAAGCCCGACTATTCTGAGAAGCTTGAAAAGGCTAGGGCACAGGCAAAAACTTCAGGTGACATGGGCGATTTGAGATTGGCAGACAAAGGATTCATTGGAAAAACAAACCAGCCTTATCAAATGAGTAGGGCTGACTCTAATGAAATAAACCAAAGGAAACTGGCACAACAACGTGTAGCTGCATTTGACCCAAAGCCTATCGACTCTTTTTTTGCAAAAGATTCGTCATACGTTCCTTCAGTGGGAACTGTTACATTAACAAAGAATGAATTGTTGACAAAGAAAGAAACTGATGTTTGGGGATTTGACCCTATCGCAAATCAGGTCAACAAAGACATGGGTACAACTTGGACTGTGACGGTACAGAAAAAAGGTGTTGAGTACACCTCTGACTTTAAGACTAGGGAAGAAGCAGTTTTGTTTAAGAAAAGTCAAGAGAAAGTATTCTCTGGAACTGATAATGACTTGTGGAATAAATATAATTATGCACCAGCAGTTGACTCAGGCGAAGTTATACACCCAAGTAAAACTGAAACATGGTCTGATGATATAAGACTTGGTGCTGGATATGTTATCACACCGTCTTACAATATTCTTAAAACTGTTTACAACCTGACACAGCCTGAAGACAAACAAGTTCCAATGTTGGCAACTGCCGAAGACAAGTTAATCGGTGGTACCATCACTGATGTTATGTCAGGTACACCATTAAAAGGTACAGGGGTAACTGGATTTGCTGACTATGTTGTAGAAAATCCATTCAGGGCTGTGGCTGAAATACCAAGTGCAGTTGTCACAGGTTTCATGGGTGGTAAGGCAATAACTTATGGTGTAAAAGGTGTCAGTTATGGTGTAAGTACAACTGCAAAACTTGGCAACAAAATAATTCAAGGTAATGCACCAACAATAGTCAAGGTTCCAACTATGGCTATGATGGGCACTGGTCAAGCAATTCAACGAACTGGTGCAAAGGTGTCAGCAATTCCAAGCAGAATTGGAAGTTCCGTTTATGCTTACGGTACGATTCCCACAGGAACAAAATATGGTATGCCGTCATTTACAATACCACAACAGGTAGTACGTCAGGGAATTGTAAAGCCATACGATACTGCGACAATGTTTCAGGGAAGTCGTGTCGGATTTGGTGCTAAGGCTAATTTCATTATGACACCTTCAGGCAGAATGTTTGTAAGACAGTCAACTGATATTGCTGGTGAGATAGGTGCAAAGCCACAGTTCCTTAACAAACAAGTTGCCATGTTTGAAAATGAAAATGTTGTAGGGTTTGCAACAAGAGGCAAAATGAAAACAACACAATATGATATGCCAAAAGAAACCCCGTTCAAATCTGATGTGTTTGAACCTACCAAAAAAACAGAATTGGTTTTGAAGAATCAGCCAAAAGAGAAAAAACCATTCCCTGAATTATATGACAGTAAGGCAACTACAAGTGGAAAACCATTTCCTGATGATTTGGTCAAGGTTGAAGATATTGGCAAAAGAAGTATTCCAAAACTTCAGACACCGACAGTTCTTGACAGAATTAAATCAACCACGTTGTACAAAACAAAAGTCAGTACAAAACAATACAAGACAAACATTGACGAGGTTACATTTTATTCAGATACTACTGGTGATTTGGTCAAGGGTGTCAAAAGACCCAAAGCCGAATTGCAAGGCGAGGGTGTCAATTACAGGGGATTTGAAAAGCCTGAGATAACTGGAACAAGAACAAGACTTCAAGATTACAAGACTTCAACAAGTGAATCAACAATCAAAGGTCAGTTAAAATATTCTGAGGTGGCTGGTGGCAAGATAAAGTTCAAGGGAAGTCCAGTAAGACAAGTTGACACAATAGTCACTGGTGCAAAACTTACTGGCAAAAAGAACTTGAAACTAATTGATGATATGGTAGAAGAAGAACAGATTGAAGAAGTTGGAAAGAAGACTGTAATGAAGGGGACTGATTATTTCGGGGGTGGCAAGAAGGCTGGTCAGTTAAAACAGTCATTGGAAAGCAGAAACCCTACAACGTATGAAGCCCAAAGTGGAAAGATAAAACCAAAAGATGAAACAATACTTTACGGTGTAAGCAAGGGAAAGATTCCAGTTGACAAAAAGGCTTTCGCACAGACCATGAAAGAGTCAAACCTTCTTAGAGAAATGGCAGACAAAGCACCATTAAACAAAAAACCTACCGTACCAAAAGGTGTTGACGAACCACCAAAAGAAAAGTATCATGCATTTATTGGTGAGTCAAAGTCAACTGGTAAGACTTTTCAGGGAACTAGGGTTGAACTGGGTTCAGGCATTGGTACAACGGGTGTCGGCAGTAGTTTCACCAAAACAAATGTTGATTTGGGTAAAGGTGGTGGTATCTCTAACATAAAAGATGTTAAAGGAATGTCTAGCAAACCTGATGTTGTTGGTGTTACAACCAATAGAATAAACGTAAAAAAGTTTGAAGAACCTAAAATACAAAAAGGTGATAAGATAGTTGACAGTAAAGAGGGGTCAACTGTTCAAAGAACAAAACTTGATACATTCCAAGAAACCAAAATCAAACTGGGTCAAAGTGCAGTAGCAAAACCAGCACAGATACAAGTGCCAAAAGTTAAGGCTAGTGTTAAACCACCAAAGGTTTCACCAAAGATAAAACAAATTATCACACCTACTGTAAGTCAGAAAACTGGAACTGGTTTGGTACAAGAAACTGCACAGTTGACAAAACAAAAAACCAAACAACAACCTAAGATTAAACAAGCACAAAGACTTAGAGCAGTTCAAAGTCAGTCTGCTATAACAGCCGTAGTTGCAAAGACAGCACAAGTTCAGGCAGTTGCACAAATGAAGTTGCCAACAATACAAAAAACTACAAAGAGAAAAGGTGCTGGTACATTATTTTATGACACACCAAACCCACAAATAGAAAAAAGAAAAAGAAAGCGTGGAAAGAAGGCTGGGTTCATTGGTAATGTCAGACTTGACAACGTTGTAGGTATGTATAAGAGAAAAGAAATTACATACGGTCAAAAGAAAGTTACAAAGTTAGAAAGACAGGACATGAGATTGACGGCTGGAACTAAAAACAGAATTGCACTTCCGTCTTCAGGTTTGCTAAAGACCAAGAAGAAAAAGAAAAGTATGTTTGGTAAAAAATCAAAGGACGAATTTGCTGGATTTGAATCCAAGTCTAAAAAGAAAACAACCAAGCGTAAAAAATCCAAATCTACAAAAATTAAATTGATGTAGAAAGATATATTAATCCAAAGTATTCTATACTACATGTTGTCAGAAAATAACAATGGCTCAACTGTCGCAGTGAGCAACGAGGTACTCGCAGATATTCACACACTATGTAAGCGTGACGACCTCAAGGTCAAGGCGATAGTCAATATAGCTTTGAGAGAATATCTGAAGGGTAGGATATAATGACCTTGAAACGAGTCTTGGAAAACTATCTGGGAAATTTAGTGAACTCTGACCCCAGAGTCAAAGAAAGCCTCAGTCAGTTATTTCCTAATGATTCGACCATTAAAGAATTAGTGGACAACAATAAAAGTGAGGTTACAACAAACTCACAGGAAGGTGAAATAGAAAAAATGGCAAAATTTGAAAAACAAGAATCTGAATACATAAGCGGAAACGACTTGGCTGGTATTGAAGGTGTTAGATTTGAAATCATTACGGAAGTAAAAGAACAATCTACTAACTTTGGTATGAAGCCAAGATGTACCGTTAAAGTATTGAAAAACGGTGTAGCATCAGAGCATACATGGACTCTCAATCTACAAAACATCAATTTCTTAATTGATAGTTTCGGTGACGAATCTAATACTTGGATTGGAAAATCCGTTGGTGTATTCGTTGAAAACATCAAGGGAAATAATGCAATCAGGGTTAAAGCATAATGTGTTACACCCCATTTAGAATGTCACAAATGAGTGACACTTCTATCTTTTTTTCTAAAAAATCAGACCAGCAAGACGAGGACGAAGAAGATGGGTGACTTGTGGAAATACAAAGCAATCGCAGAAATCAAAGCTCGTCAAGCTGAAGAATCAAAGATACAATACAAGGACGGTGTAAAAGGTGAGGGTGATAAAAAAATAATCTGGAACGGTGTTCAGGTTACATTCATTGAAGTTGCTGAAATTGTTCAGGCATTGTGTGAAAACGAGGATAGAATTTACCCACCCCCAAGATACAGAGGCGGTCAAATGTTGCTGGATTTTTTAAACGAGGTTTACAAGAACAAGGGTGTTGATGAAAGTATATTGAAGCGATACCGTTTGGGAAAATATAAGCCATGATGAAACCAGTTAAACTTAGCACCCAATTATTATTATTCTTCATACCAGTTGCAGGGTACTACGCATGGTACAGAATAGGCAAACTACGGTCTGGATTCCTTTTGAACTTGGCACTTGGACTTACGGTGGTTCCCTTGTTTGCATTTCCCTCAATGCTTTTGTATCAGAACTTTTTGTTTCTGTCAATTTCAATAGTTGGGTTTTCGATAAAGATATACTTTTTAGTCAAGTGGTCTAAGGAACATAATATAAGGTGCGAGAATGACAAAGAGAATTAAATGTATGTGCTGTGAAGCAGACAATCATTTTGGTAATATTAAATGTAAAGCATGTGGACAGGATTTCTATTGACTAATTGTGAATGTGGTTCACCGCCATGCCAGTGTCAACCATTTCAAAGGGACACCACTTGTGAACACAAATTAAAAGGTGAATACGGAAAAGAGTTGCATAAGTGCGGAAAGACTGGGACTTTAAGAAAGGACTGTAACACTTTTTGGGAAAGTAAAAAGGTTCTTTGTGAAGAACATTACCCAGAACATTACAAACACGCCCACATCAAGTGCGGCATCTGTGGAAGCAACTATGCAAATTGTGTGTGTTAATACTTGTCGGTTTATTTGCTGGACAAGGTGGTTGGCTACCGCTTAGTTAATTAGGTAGGGGAATTATCCCCTACTATGAAAGGGCTTTGTGGAAACTGTTTCTCAAGCAATATTGAGGGAACACTTAATGACAACGGAATGTGGGAATGTTTAACCTGTGAATCAAAAAGATGAGATAAAATTTTTAAAAAAGAAGATTGGTGAAAAATATTTTGGCGGTAAATGTTATTTGTGTGGCACTCAATGGTCACGCAAGGGAATGACGGTTCATCATATATGGTACATCAAAAATGATGTGACGTATGACCAGTTTCCAAAAGGGTTGAAAGGAAGCATACAATATTACACTCAATTAACCCCCCTTATCAGGGCAAATTCCAAGCGGTTCAGATACCTGTGCAACACATGCCATCAAACACTGGAAAGATTCTTACGATTTGGTGACAAAAAGTTCAATGCTCTTGCAAAGGAAAGAAAAATGACACTCAAGAAAAGATAAATATATATATTTCTATATACCTAGTATAATCCTAGAGGCTAGAACCGTACCATAAGGGACACTCAGTCGGGTCTTTACCCCTCAGTCTAAAAGTACGGCAAGGTTTTTGGGATTATACCCGTCTTAATCCCCTTTGACCTCATTGATACCTCGCAACATTTAAGTATAGAAAATTATATTGTATTGTATGGTTTACAAATATGCTCATCTAAGGGGTGACGAGAATGACCCGTTAAAAAAATTCGATAAAGAAGCAAGAGAAAAATTCCATGCACAGTCAATGGAAAAAAAGGAAAAATCTCTTTCAGCAAAAACATTCATTTTATATCCATTTGAATTGTATTATAATCAAGCCAAAACATTTGAGGAAAAAGAACAAGACTCATTAGAATTAATAGAAAATCATTTGAAAATATACAAGAAGCCATACATAGCAACAAGTTTTGGTTCTGACAGCATGGTGTTAATGCACTTAGTTATGAGGGCTTGTAAAAATATGGGTGTGGAATATCCTGATATGTTTCTTAATGACACGTTAAACACATTCAAGGAAGAAAAACAATACTGGGCTGACATGATTAAGTTATGGGGTATATCAGATAAGGTGAAAATATTGAAACCCCCAACTGATGAAAAAGGCAATATGTTTACAGTATGGTCTATTGCAAAGAAAGTTGGACACTTGCCTAGTTTTAGAAGTGGGGGTGGAAAGAAAGAAGACAAACAAGGAAGTAGGGGTGCTACGCCTGAATGTTGTAATATTCTAAAGAAAGCCACCATGAAAAGTTATCTAAAATCCCTGCCAAAAGAAGAAAGATATGACCTACAATTCATAGGAACTAGGGCAGAAGAATCACACATGAGGGCATTGGCAGTATTACAAAAATGTAGAACCTCAATACTAAAGACATTTGTAAACTATCCAATGAGAGCTGTAACACCGTTGTCATTTTGGACTATGGAAGATACACAGGAATATTACAAACGATATAACATACCAAAAAACCCAGCATACAAGGCACATGATATGGAACGAATGGGTTGTGCAAGTTGTCCAGCCCATAAATACTGGGAAATTAGATTGGCAAAAGACCCAACAAACGAAGGGTTCGGTATGCTTAAACAGAATTTTAAGATATTAAAACAAACAATAGCAGACGGTACAGAAAACCCTGACAGATTAAAAGAGTCTATCAAAGTATTAAAAACATACATGACAAAAGATGAATTTGATACACTTACAACAAATCAACAAGAAAGAATAAAGGAATTGGTAAAAGAATATGAAGTGTAACTGCCTACCCTGCCAAAACGGTACACACCAAGACAGACAATGTACCTATCGTTGCAACTGTACCCATGAGGCACATGAGAAATGAAATGTGTTGGTTGTAAAAAAATAATAGAAGAATACCCATGTTTTTATTGTTATTGTGATAAACCATTAAGAAAATGTATGATATGTAGATATATTACATTAGTATATCCCCCTGATTATTATCCTAATAGATTCAAAACCAAAAATATCAGACCTGATAAATTTAAAAATAAATTAAGATGTTCGGGGTGTTTTAATTACTATGAGTTGGTTTAACCTGTCTGTAAACGCCAAGACCTGTAAAAGATGTAAGCAAAGAATAATGAACTATCCATGTGTTGAATGTAATTATGATATTCGATAACCTAACTCAAAAAGAATTGAAAGAATTAATTCGTGAGAAAATAAATAAAATAGGTATATGTAATTCTTTAAAAAAATATAACAAATCAGAATATGATTTTTTTATAACTTTGTTTAAAAGACACCCTGAATACCCTCAAAAATTTGTTAATATGAGTGATATAACAATAGGGAAACGATTCAAATGTTTAGAAGTATTTATTATTAAAAATGGGGTTAATGAAAGTGTATCAGTTCTTAATAGATGTGTTACCAAAAGACCAAAAAACAAGTTACAAATATCTATGAGGGAATCCATACACAGTCAAATAATATATTTCAAAGATAATTCACCCCAAATATGTCAACAATGTGGAAACAAAAATAATCTAGAAGTTGACCATGATACCCCACAATTCACTGAGTTATATAATTCATTTTTAAAAACACAAAAAGTTATACCAACTTCTTTTCAAAAAACTAATAATTTTTCAAGATTTTCAGATAAATTTTTGCCGATTGATTATGAATTTGAAACAAAATGGAAAAAATTTCATGAAAAAAATGCTGTTTTACAAATACTATGCAAGACCTGTAACCAAAAAAAACCAAAAATGACCCGATAGAGGGCTTCATTCTATCGGTGTAAATGGAATATCAACGCAATCTCAATATTCAATTCTATATTATTTTATAATTATTTAAAGGTAATGATGTATCAACATTCTTTTACCTTGAAGGGTTTGGTTCGTGACGAATTTAATCTAATCAACGAACTTGATATAAAATCTAGAAAACTCTATTTAAGATTATAGTAAAAAATAACCTACTTTTGTAGGGTTGTTTGCCAGTATGTCTGGGTCTGTGTTGATACAGAGGTAACAACATCTTTCCAATTCTGATATGTTGCATCACATACATCTAGGTATGTCTTGATTAAATCCATAATTATTTCATAAAATGATGAAATATATTAACTTTTGTCAAACTTACTTAGGTGTCCCATGATTTCTCATTCTCAGAACTGAGAATAAGTATAACCCCCCTAGTCACGATATTTTACGGGACACTTTTCTATCATTGACTTTGTTGCAAATTTATTTCTAGCAAAGTTAATGATGAAATTGTGTCCCGTAAACTCACTATCCTTTATATAAAACACCAACTTACTTAGGTAAGTTTATTAATTCACCAAAATATAGATAAATATTGAAAGTAGTCAAGAATTATTCATTAAATGTTGAAGTGGTAAAGGCATTTGATGAAGAAGTTGACGACCAAACAAGGTCTAGGTTAATTGAGGCACTTATGATAAAATTTTTGGTTGAATACACTAGGGGTGACGAATCCCCTAGTGGCGAGTCCAGTCTTATCACAGAAAAGGAATCGATACTATGACTTTAATCCCAGATGATAAAACTATTACCAACTGTGATTTTTGCCTTAAAGGTGATTACGAGAATTGTTCCAAAGAGGGTCTATGTCCAGAGTACCATGATAAAATTCAATTATCAAGACTTACTTTATGTGATTATTGTAGAAACGGGGGGGACTGGAAAGCCCATGAGGAATGTGAAAAGAATTACATCAACAATGGAATGAAAACATTTTGTCAATGTACCAATGTTTCACATGGTAGAAATGCAACAACATCTATGGAACCAATTTCTTTTAATGATAAGATAAGATTTGATGCAACCACTTTAGAAACTGTAAAACATGAACACAAAGACAGAATTGATATTATTGCAACAAGATTGATTGATAAATATAATTTTAAAACTGCTAGAGAAACGGACACTATCTATTATTTTAATGGTAAAATTTATGATGCCAAAAATTGTGAGTCAGTAGTTAAACAAGAAACTGAAGCACAAATTGTAGAGTGTACCAAGTCTGACAAGTCAGAGGTCATTGATAAGATAAAATCAAGAACCTATGAGAGTCTTGACCATTTTGACAACGACATTGATATGTTAGTCGTACAAAATGGTATGCTTGATTTACAGACGATGAAATTGAGTCCACATACCCCCCTTAATTTGGCAAAAGTTTTATTGCCTTTGAATTATGTTGAACCTGAATTTGAAATTGGAACCGATATTTTTATTGGATTGGCAAACAACTTACAGCATACTTTATTTTGGCAATTTTTAGAATCATCATTTACAATCAATGATGTCATTGATGATGAGTCGATGTTATCTGTTTTAGAAATGATGGCTTCAACAATTATTAGAAAACAGATTGATGAAAGAAGTTTCATCATGTTGGGTAATGGTGCTAATGGAAAATCAGTGTGTCTTGATTATCTTTCTTCAATACTTGGTAGGGATAATGTGTCACACATTCCATTACAGGTTTTAGCTGAAGATAAATTTGCTTCAGCAAGGCTGGACGGAAAACACGCAAACATATTTTCTGACTTGGAAAGAAATGAGTTGTACCATACAGGTATCATCAAGGATTTATCTTCAGGTGAACCAGTACATGCACAACAAAAAAACAAGAATGGATTTGACTTGTACCCTTTCGCATCACTGGTATTTTCATGTAACAAGTTTCCCAGAGTCTTTGACCAAAGTCAGGGATTCTTCAGACGTTGGATTTTAGTCAAGTGGCTAAGAAATTTTGAAAAAGATGTTGACAGAAATGATAATTTGAAAAAGGAACTGCTGGAAAAAACGGAAGAAATGGATTTGGTATTTTCATGTTTGGTTCATGTTGCAAAAGGGCTATACGATTCAAACAGATTCACAAATCCTAAAGACTGGAAAACAGTTCAAAAATTATGGAATGAAAATTCTGACCCTTTGAATTGGTTTGTCGAGAATCATATTTCAGATTCGATAAGTTCAAGGTCAAAACGTGACACCTATCAATTTTACAAAAAAATTATGTTTGATAAAGGTGAAGTCCCTATGGGCATGGGTAAATTTAGTAAGGCATTTTCAGAATATTATGAAGATTCAAAGTCAGACCACGAAAGAATTTGGCTTAACATTGAGTTCAGAGAACCACAACAAACAACACTAGAGGGAACTGATGAAACATGAGATGCAAGACATGTGGCAGGGTTGTCAAAGTTACAAACAAGTATCATTGTTGGATTGCGGCACAACAATGTGGTTCATGTCATTATATGGGAAGTACAAAATTATGAGTGGTAGAAATTATGATTTATACTCATATTGTAACGGGTGTTCAGAACGAAAGATGAAAAAATTCCCTAAAGATATGTTGAGGTGTCCAGATTGTAATCAAAAACTTAGACATAAACCTAAATCACCTTCAGCTAAAAGGACTGAACAAATGAACCATGCTCGTATTTAAATATGGGTATAGTTTGTTATAGTTAGGGCATGTCTAGACCATATACAGATTATTCAAAACATTCAGTTTGTTTGGAATGTAATCAAATTTTTTTAAAGGAATTAAAATTAACAATGTGTCCAAATCCAAATTGTTATAATTCTCACTTACGTTTTCAATCAAGAAGTAAAACTGCTAGAAATAGAAGGGAACATAAGAGATATTGAAGTGTTTGTTATGTGGCAAAGAATTTACTCCAGAAAAGTTATACCTTCATCTATGGAACTTTTGTTATTGGGATTTGAAGAATGATTGAGATGGTAATGTTGCTCATACTTGGTAACTCAGAAGCACTTGTTGACATGCAACTGGAATTGGACATCCTGACACTTGAGGTTGAGGAATTACAAACAAAGTATGATGGAATAATGGTTGATAGGGTTGCTTTGGAAATTAAACTTAACGAATTATACCGAGCCTTTAAACAGAACGAACAAGAGGAAGATTACGACAACTCGTTAGCCATGAAGCAAGCGATTCAACACCGAACTCTTGAGTTGAAAAGTGAATGGCGTGTAAGCTATAATGATTTGAAGGACATGGTAAAACTACAAGATGAAGTTGGTGAAGCACTTGACTTGAAAAAAACATTACTTGAACTTGAGGATAAAAAAATGGAACGACTGTTAAAGGTTAATTCTAATCCTGAACGTTACAATAACATATCAATTACACTAAGCAAGAACTGTCAAACTCTTATTCAGTATGACTTGCACACTAATTGCCCTACATATCGTGAGCTCTTTGATGCCTTTGATACAACTGACCCACTGGTTTCAGGTGTAATGATTGAGGGTGAGAACGATGTTGTGAGAGTTGACATTATGAAAAAACATTGGAAATTTTATGACACCAATGAATTTAATCTAATTATGGTTGACCCTGATGCTGATTTTCAACGTAAGTCAGTCAACATAGAAATTCAGGTAACTGATTTTAAGACTATGGCATTACATGGTAGTGATAATCAAAGGGGATTCCAAGATAACGCATATACCGTTTGGAAAAATTTTAAAACAAGTGCAGACTGTAAACAAATTATGGTTGCACCTAGTATGAACCTGATTGAACAAGCAGTGGAGTACGCAAAGAACGCATGTAATGGTGAGCTTGACATACCAACAATAGTAACACCAGTCAAACAGACCGACTTTAATAGAATGTCAGATTGGGAAAGTTCACCAGCATTGGTTTATCAAAACTGGTTGAAGAACGCCATGCAAAACAATAAGGAATTGAGGATAGGACTTGACTGACAGAAAATATAACGGAAGGTATGACAAACTTCCACCATTCAAAAGATTTTTACATAAAAATACAGGATTCATAGTCATGGGCACTGTACTAACAATAGTGTTAGTTGGCTGGACTATTTATGATTCTGAATTAGAATTTTTTCACTCATGGAATTGTGAGAAGATTTTGTACTACATGATGTCCGTTGAAAATTATGGTTATCCAGACCACAATGACTTGACTCCTGAACAACACATCAAACTACACAAGTTATACGCTAATGATTGTGGTGTAGATAAATTTACACCGCCTGACACTTTAGAAATGAATCACGGTTTCACAGAACCTTAAAATACTAAGAGAGGTTTTGTTGGGTATGCGAGATTGGGACATTAAACCAGCACAGGATTTAGTTAATATTAAACGAACTAAACTTAAAAAATTATTAGTGTTATATGGCATCATGGGTGCATGTACAGGTGTGGCATTTGGGTTATACTTTTCGGGAACTGTTTGCTAATGCCTCTTGATGGATATGGTTATGGAGTAACCAATTACAAAGTAAAAGATGGTAAACGATGTCCAGCCTGCGGCAAAACAAAATGTAAACATGGTAAGGGTAAAAAACCTAGAGTTTTCTAATGCAAGACAAGGTAAATTATATTTCCCCAGAGACTTTTGATAGGATTGTTGAGTACATTCCGATGCTGAGTATTCGTAAATGGAAAGACGAGGACATCAAGATGTTATACAAGACCATGTATTATTGTGCCCTACGAGCCAATGAGGCAATTCATTTAAAGAAAGAAAGTTTTAACTTGGAAGATAGGGAAATTTATCTAGGTAAAACCAAGACAAAGAAACAAGACACGGCACACATTCCTCATATTTTTGTACAAGAATTAAAGACATGGTTAATCTTCAAGGAAAAAGGTAGGCTATTTGACGGTTTGACATACCCCCGATTGTATGTATGGTGTAAAAGAATCGGGTTAGATTTGGATATTGCCGCATGGCAAAGTCTTGAAACTGAAGTGGGTGAAAAAGTTGTGACACATTTGTTCAGAAAAAGTATTGGCAAAGAGATGTTAAGTGGAACATATGGTGAAAAGGCGGCATCAATTCCCGTAATATCCAAACACCTCAGACATGCAAAGCCGTCAATGACTGTTGACCACTATCTAAAAGCCAGTCTTGAGTCAGTCAAAGAGGCATGGTAGTCTTTAAATATCATTTGTTTTTGTACATAATTAATGCCGTTTAAAAAAGGAAATAGACCACACAACAAGGGACATGTTAAAGTTGGGTCACATTTTAAAGCAAAACCAAAAAAGAAATGACAGGTGTAAAAGGTTCTTGCAGAACAAAATATAATCGAAGTATTCCAAAGACTTACAAAAAAAAGAAAAGTAAAAAGAAATAGTTATTCTTCATCAAACCAATTACTACAATTTTCACAAAATAGTATGTCTGAATTTGGATATACTTTAAACAGTTTAGAACTACCACATGGACACACTGTATCTTTATCAGGGATGTAATTTGATTTTATCATAGTATTTCTTCCTTAAACTGACTCATAAAGGCATCAATCAATATCACACAACCGTCTACGGGTTCGCTGGTGTCAATTAGAAACGACTTGTTTTCTACAAACTTCAAGTCAAACTCTATGTCCCTAGTGACCATGATTACATCGTCACGGGTTACAATCCAATCTTCCAAGTCATAATCTGACATTCCCTTTGGCTTGAATAATATCTTGTAGCCCAACTTTTGCAGCTTCCGTACAAGCTTTACATTCCTGATGTTCTCATCAAGAAATATCTTTTTCATAATATCCATACCCCCTAAATCCGTCACGTTTTTCGTACAAACTTTCAAGCCATTCCTTGTCAGTCAGGATTTCGTCACCTGTCATTTCGTAATGTGTCAGAATTATAGAACCACAGTCCAGACACTTGCCTACTAGATTTCCATAACCCCCGTCAAATCCTGAAGTATTACTTTTTGAATGGAAACTTACCATTCTATGGTTACATGTTTTAGGGTCTTGCAACTCACCAAGTATTGTATTGATTATTGTCTTTGCTTCAGACTCGGAAGCCTTACGGATTTCAATCAAACCCGTCCCCTGTTCTTTTTATGGCTTCAAAAATTACCAATACAGTAAGTTTTGTATTTGCGTATGTGGTAGTTTCTTGATTTATTACCATTGACGTATGAATTGGCTTACAACTATTCTCATAACCATACATATTGATTTGTAAATCAATAGATTCGGTTTTTGAATCCTGTACAAACAAATGAGTATGGGTTCTTTTATTCATTGTTTTATTTCCCCAAAGAGAAACTCTTTATCTGATTCTGAAGAACCAATTACACAGTTTGCATGATACCAGTCACCCCTGTTTTTGTACATATATTCATCTGTACCATACTCACCACACCATGCACACCAACAAAGAGATTCAGGTTCATTTTCTTCGACTTTGGTTTTTCTCTTAGTCATTGGTATTCAATTCCTTTTGCTTCGTCTTTGTCTGAATACATTCGAGTGAATATCACTTCGAGTTTTGTAGGACGTCCTTCTTTGTCAAAGCTGACATAGACGGGGTATGAACCGTCACCCCAGTTGGTGAACGTTGCAACACCATCACATTTCTCACTTGGTAAGTCCTCAATGTTTGCACAAAAGTCCCCCCACTTTGACTCGTCATACAGTTCGGGGTGATGCTTGATAAAACAAGGGTCACCCACCCAGACCAGTCCAGCATCTACTCCTATTTCCCCTACACAATATCTGCCTTTTTTGACAGTCATTGTTTCAAGCCCTCATCTTTTACTGCCTTTATTGCAGTATTGAATCTTTCAGACCCCATACTTTCTTCTAACATTTTACCGATTTCATCAGCTTCATTGAATATTTCATCAAGTGAAACTGATTCACCTCTAGCCTGTCTTTCATCTATCTTTCTTTTGGACATTATTTTGTCCCCTTTTTCCATGATTTCATCATAGGTCATTGTTCAACCTCACAGTTCATGTGCCAAACCAACTGCATTGAAATTTTTTCCAATACTTCTCTTGGTATGTCTTTGTCTTTGATAGGCTCTTTGCAATAGCAACATGAATAGCCTAGTCCATATTGTTCTGACATTTTTGCCTCGTTACTTTCATCAGATTGAACGAGTTGATTTTGGTTTTTGTTTTCCATGATTAGTAATTATTGTAGTAGGTATTAAGTGTATAGTTTTCTATGGGAAATAGCATAAATAGTTTAGGGTTGATTTGGCTCTTTTGGCTTACATTTTGTACAAACATGATAGCGTTTTGTCATAATGTCTAGACCACTTTTTGGCTTATAACTTTAGCCCACCCACGCTTGTGAATGAATTTTGAACCGCCAATGTAATGACACTCACCACATCTTTGATTTGATATCCAACAATGTTTTTTGTTTGCCGTCCCAGCCTTTACGACTTTTTTACAAGTCTTACAACGCATCTAGTCGTCTTTTCCTAGAACTGTTATTCTTTGCCCTGTTGGACAGCTTGACACCACAACACGGACAAAATACACCCTCATATTTTATGAACAAACAACACCTAGAACATTTTTTGTAAGGCGTTTCTGTCAAGTTTCTTACGGTTTTTTTATGTGCATACTCTGGATTAAGACACACGTTCTTGCATTGAATTGTCATCTTTTACGCTTCCTTCTTTTCTTTGGTGCTGGCTTTGTGCTGAACGCATCAATTAGTTGCAACGTGCCCTTACCTATCTCGCCCATTGTATGAAATACCTGTTTAGTGATTTGAATCTTTCTTTCTTTAGACTTTCGTTTAGCCTCACCCACTAAGGGAATAAATTGTTTTTCAAGCTGGTTTTTTATTTCTTCTTTTGTTTGAAAGTCAATCAACCTGATATTATATTTTGTGCATAACATTTCCTGTATGTCAATATCAAACCGATTCCATTCGTCTTGCGTGTATTGTTTAATGTATCTCATGTTTCAACTCTCTTAAACCCTACTGCCTTGTAATTTTTGAAATCAAGTACAACGTTTTTAATATCGCTGTAAGTTGAATAAATTCTTACTTTGTTTTCTTTTTTATCATAGTCACATAACCTATACCAATTATTGTCTATGTGTCTAAAGAAATCTAGCATTAATTCAACTTCATTAAACCTTTTGTCTTTGCGTTGAAACTCTAATAATATATTACGATTCATCTTAAAGTCCTCACAGTTTCGTCCTTGTATTGCAAAGTCTTTTCCAGCCACCCTAAAATCAAGTCCATTGAATCAAGATGGGTTTTCATGGCTTCTTTAGCTTCGGGGTCTGTTTCTATATCGTACAGTTCAGACCATGAATCAAACAAGTCAAGGTTTAATTTGTACAATTTTTCCAAGTCTTTATCGTTCATTTTTCAACCACCCTCTCATTATAATGAGAATTATGCTCAATGACTCTAAGTTTTGGATATTTTTTGTATAGTATCTGATTTAACAGATGAATGATTAAGGGCATTAGTTCAAGCCCTCAATTTTTTACAGTGTTTTTGTTCTGCTTTTAACTCTTTTTTTAGTTCTTTAACACCTTTTTTGTTGTTTTGTAATCTTGCGATTTTTATTTCATCTTTATACCATAATATGGCTTCTTTAGCTTCTTTAGTCATTGTTTCAAGTCCCCCATTAACCTAGACTTCATCTTTTTTGTTGCAATAGGCTTTGCCATTTTGTACAAAACTAAAACATTATGACAGATATCTTTTTTCTGTGATTCTACCAAGTGTTCAGTTTTCTGAACTGAAGAAATATGACTTTCGCAACCTCTCAAAAAGTTGTCGATTTCATCAAAGTCCAAACTGTTAAAGAGTTTTTTATACTCTTTTACAGTTGGTAGTTTGTCAATATTTCCTACTTCATACTGGCTGATTTGGTTCAGTAGGTGAACGATTAAGGACATTATGTCAAGTCCTCGTTTTGCCATTCATGTTCCTTTATGTATTCTCTAATAATTTTTAGAATACTCTTTTTTGGTTCATCTTTGGCATACATGAAAATTATTATTTTTTCATGTTGTGCTAATGTGGACATTAACGAATTATATTTTTGTAATTCGATATAATTCATATCTTCAAGCCCTCACTTACGATTTCATAAATCGCTTTTTGTGCTTCTCTTTTTGTGGCGTGTTCTTGAAAGTCACCGATAGTTTCTATACTTCCGTCAATTCTTAATTTTCTGACAGTATAAGCCCTAATGCACCCTTTATGATAGGTGAAACTGTCCCTATCAGCTTCCGAAGTGATGAAATAAATTTCATCATGTACGGGTATTTCTGATATTAAACAGTCCTTACGCCATGCCAGTTCCAAAACTCGACAACTAAAGCCACGCATATTTTCAGCATTGAAAAAATAATGCCCTGTGTCGGTATTTCTTTTTTCTACTATGCTAATCAGGTAATTACCCGATTCGATAAAGGCTTTAAACGTGGTTTTTTTGTGCAAAATTTCTTTTGCAACTTGGTCTAGACCAGTCATTGTGTAAATTCCCCTGAAAATTCCCACTTTGAGAATTTTTGATGGTTTTTGTCCAAGTCTGTAACTTGACTTTCATCAATGTTCAATGCTTCAATCAAATATTTGATTTGTCTGTTTGAAGTTGTCGAACAGTCTTTAACAATTTCACAAAGTTTTGATTCTATATCATAAGCAAATATGATAGTATCATAATGCCTACAATAAATCATGTTTCCTGACATTGTGACAACTGCTTTTTTTACTGTCTTAATGTCTTTGATGTTATGACTTTGTTGGTTTTGTATGGTTTCGATTAAAGTCAATTTAAATCGCCCTCAATCAATCCACATTTACAGACTTTATCACCCATGATTTCAAAAGTAAAATCATGGTTACAAACTGCCTGTATTTCTGAAGCTTCCTTTATCATTCTATTATGATATTGGATTCTTGTTTCTTTTGTCATTTTAACAAGTCCCCCACTAAAGAAATCAATTTTCTTTTTTGCTCACTTGTTAAAGTGTCCACGTTCATTTTAAAAATTTTCGTGGTTTTATCAAAGATAACCAAATTTTCACCCGTTGGGCATTTTTGGGTTTGGATAGCTTTCCATACAGGACATGAAGCCCACGAATAATTTTTATTTTGTGGGTTCAAACTTGCCATTTTTTTCTGAAGGTTGACTTTAGAATCTTGTAAATTTTCAGATTCTAAAACCAATTTTAAAAGCTGTGGTTTGTATGGTGCTTTCATTGTTGGTTTTACTGCTAGAATGCAGTTTTGGGCTTCTTGGAAATTCAATTTAAATCAGCCTCTCTTAATTCTTGTTTTGCTTCAATGACTAAATCAATTCCACGTTTAATCAATTCTGCTTTTTGGCAATAATCACCAAATTCTAAACCCCTGTTAAGGTGTAGCTGTTTGGCTAAATCGTGTATGCTTGACTCTGTATCAACTATGAAGCTGATTTTATCAAATTTTTGTTCAGGACTCAATTTAGAAACCCCTCACAAAATTGGTGCTAATTCTTTCTATTTCTTTTGCTATTTTTGAGGCAGTGAAAAAGTCGCCTGTAACAATAGATATTCTAGCCTTATCAGCTAATCGTGTTAATGTTTCGGTGTCTTGAAACATTTGTGTTTGTTGTGTTTTCATGCTTAGTATAGAAACCTATACTTAATATCATTTACTAATTTTCTAGGCACGAAAAAATAAAATGTTTCTAAATTCGAATTTAGAACAATGAAAAAATTATGCCTATTTTTCTAAAAACATCGTAATGATTTAATCAATTTACCATGTTATTTTTCTTAAAGTCCTACATTAAACAAGCATCTTAATCAATTCGATATGTCAAGATTATGTTTAGAGTAGAACCATTCTTAGATTAGATTTTAGTCATGAATCAAAAAATATCTCAATATATTATTTTCAACCTATCTAGTAACAAGAAAAATCGTTCTGTATATGTACGCGAAGTTTGCGTGTGTGTGTTGTGTGTATGTAGTGGTTTTTTCAGATTAGGTATAGATTAGATATTATTCGAAAACCAAAAAAAAATTATCAACTTTATTTCACTTTTGATGTCATTGTCAACTTTATTTAACCCATTGTGAAATCCTACTGATATAGGGGGTTATATAACGCCTGAGCCATTTTGGACTCACCGTTTCTTATCGGGTCTTTATCTTGCAACGGATTATTTTGTACATAATCTTATATCGTGCCATGAATGAACAAGTCTTAGGGTGATATGTTGTGCCACAGAGTAGACTTCCAGATATCAATACAGCCTTCATTAGATATAGGAGTGAAGCAATCAATGCCATACGAACTAAGAACTGGACTATGATGCACGGTGCATTAAACGCCATTAATTCATTATTACCCATTGATTATCAGGTTGTGATTTCCAGTAATGATTATGACCAACTAGCCAAAACCGAAATAACTTATACTTGTGGCAAATGTAAAGAGGGTATAGATAAATCAGACGTACATGTATTTGAACTAATGCCAAACAGTATTGAGACTTTGATACATGGTAAGATGTTTAATAAGGTGTGGAATTGTATAAAATGTCATAGTACAAACATGCTAAACAGCACAGCCATATCACAAACAGTATTACAAAACCCGACATTCTTGGGCATTGTTCCAGACCCACCACAGCGAACCAACGGGCTTATGGACAGAATGAAATTTAACATTGAGATAGAAAGATGGGGATGGCTTTGTCTAAATGAGTTGGAATTTAAGATGGCAAAGTATAGAGATGATAACTGGAACAAGGGTGATGAGGAAATGGGTGACATTGACACATCACTTGATGATAAAGAGGGGGATAAATAATGCCAATAACCACCACCACAAAAAAATTAGTGATTAAAGGTACTGGACGAGAAACCATACCACTAACTACAAAATGGAAGGGTATTCCACTGGTTAGAAATCATTCATTTCTTGCAACCATAAGAGAAATCATTAATTTTTCAGCAGAGATTGATGTATGTAGAATTGGGTTAATTGGTTCTATGCACTCAGGTAAAAGTACGTTGAGTCAAAGCATAGCACATGCCATACATAAACACGCAGATTTGGAATATAAGATTAAAGTTTTGTACAAAGAAGATTTATTGGATTTTGAGAATACTTTGCTTGGATTAGAACCAGTAAATTATATTATGATTTTTGATGATGTGTCTTTCATGGGTGCTAATGCAAACAAGAAACAAATAGAGATGGTAAAATCAGCAGTTACCACAATTAGACACTTGGACGAAGGACGGGACGTTAAAATTATTGTAATGATGAATTACCATTATTCGATGGGTCTGGATAAATATCTTAGGTCGGCTGACTTTAAGTACATCACGACAGTCGATTCATCAGAGAATGAGAATTTGATTAACATGTTTGGTAAGAAATACCAGCAAAAGATTCTGGATTTTAAAAAGTATAGGCACATGGCTATCACCAAGAAATATTGGCTAATGAAGATTTCAAAGGACGGTAAACCGTTCAAGTATGATTACAGAAAACCATTCATTCCAGTGATGTTTTGGAACGAAAACTCGTTACGTTTCATTGTGTCGCCCACTCGACACTGGCAAGACCCTATTTGTTCAAAATGCTCTGAAGCCACGACTTCAGGTGAACTGGAGTCAGACGTACCCATTGACAAATTTTGTCAGGAAACTGAGGAAAAGTTTGGTAAGGGAACATGGTTAGCTGCTGTCAAACTTAACATGTATGTTGAGGGCATGACGGTGTATAATCCTAATGTCATAACATGTTTGAAATATCTCAACAAGTGCAGGGAAAAGAAACTGATTACACTGGAATCAATAGCTGCACATTACGACTTGGTTCCAAAGATTACACGTTTGAGAAAGAAACTGTCAGGGGTTGTTGGCGATGAGTAACATAGACGGGTTCATATCAACTCGATGTAAAAGTGTGTTACACTCATTTTGTTCAAAAGATGATTGTATCTGCTGGTGTCATTTAATGGGGAACCACTGACATGAATCACAAGATATGTTATGATTGTATGGAAGTTGCAAGATACTTGGTGGACGACAAAGGCACACAGGTGTGTCAGTCATGTTTCCATAGAAGGTACTACCGAAAGAGGATGCCACATTATTACGACAAAAAGCCCAACATTAAAGATTTAAAACGACATTTTGAAAAGGACTGGGATTGAGTCGGTATCATTGTATTAAATGTGATTTTAGTAATACCAATGAGGGTATAGTGTTGGAACATGTTCTAATTGTACATAGAGGCGAAATGGATTGAAGTTTACCAAACCACCCATCATATCATTTCATTCATACTGTTCTTGTTGTGGTAAAGCATTAAAGCCTACACAGAAACAAGTGGTCATTCACGCATCTTGTCAGAGGCGTATGTCGGAAAAGCGTTAGGATAAAACGCATGTACAAACAATGCTAATGACATTGACATGGCTCGTTTAAAATGCTGAGGATAACTCATGTTTGTGTCCTTAAGGTGTTTCATAATGTTTTTCCATGTGTTCAGCCAAGTCGTGTGTTGCTTCTTTGCATACCTTGCACCAATTACCTTCGGACTGTTTATTATAATTCATTAGTCAGAATCCATATCATCTTCTTTGTCCTTACCCATCATGGCATCAAGGAATGACCTACGCTTTTCCCCCTTGACTTGGTAGGAACGTTCAATCTTATTTCTAGCTATCTTATCTATCAATGTGCTTTGTGCACTTCCATTCTCTCTGATTGATTCAGATGATTTGGAATCGATTGAATATTGATAAGCAATAACTAATTCTTTGATTTGTTGTGATAGTGCGGCAGCTTTATTGTATGCCATAAAGTTGAAACATTGGGTTGAAAGATTCTGAAAGTTTTCCAGTTCCAGAACAAACCTTGCGAGGTTTGGTGAGGCTACAATTAACGTCTTGTAGTATAATGACTTTGGGTCAATGACCAATGACTTTTCAAAGGTTCCATCCTCTTGAGGAACTTGTTCTATTCTTTGAACGGATTGAACCAGTACATCAACTAGGTCTTTATGTTCAGGTTCGCTTTGTGGTATCATGCCCTATTATGTACAATTACTATAACCTTAAAAACATAATGCTTTTCAATTATGTGTGGGAAAATCAAAGAAATATCACAGGGAATACTCCAAAAAATATAGAGAAGCCGACAAAGAAATATCTAAAAAATACAGACAGCTTGGTGTAACAGGAAGTTTTTCAGCGTTTAGAAAGGCAGAGAAAAAGAATAAAAAGTCTTTAATTTAATCAGAGTATGAATGGTGTCGCCCTCACTGTTCCCCCTATCCTTTACGGGATAGGGCGATAATATTAAATAGATAACTATAATATGATTATCAAATGGGCGTATTACATGGTAGGGACTTACTTTCTTCGAAATGGATTACAGCGATTATATCTGATGCTTCTCATAGGGTTCACTTCATTCCTATCAAGCACACGATTGGGGATTATTTTATTACCGATATTGATGGTGATGTATATGCGTTCAAGATTGACGGTAGAAGAATCTTACAATACAGAGAAGGAATGGTAAAGACCTTTAGGGTTTTACAATATGACATATCACATCATCTTCCATTAAGTCCAGAAACTAAAGAACTTGAAATTATACTGGAACTAAACAAACTGCCAAAGGTCGATGGCATGCTGGCAAACATAATCAAGATACTTGGTTCAAAGGAACGTGATGATTTTGTTTCACACAAGCTGGTTGAACTCATTGACAAGATACAGGGGTACGAGAAGGTTGAAGCACAAAATGAATTGAGTGCAAGATACTCAAAAGAGGCACTAAACATGATTAACTATCTAGACCATTTGGACGTTAAGGAAATTGTCACACCGTTAAGAAAGGTTTCTGAGTTTATACAAGAGGACTTGATAGCAACAGACCCGAAATTTATGGGTACGGTTGTTGCAAGTTATCAACGAACCGACATGGAACACAAGAAGGTTACAAACACCCCACTTCAAACCAAACAGGCTTGGATTAAGTTCTTGGCTATCTTCATGGGAATTGGACTGGTTGGTGTGATTGGATTTGTTATTTATGATGGCGGTCACTTGGACTCTATGATGGGTGGCATGTCAATGCCATCACTGGGTCAGATTAGTGATGATGTTATAATGAAACAGTACCCTGATGGCGAAAGTCTTAGAATAGCAGTGGATTCAGGTGAAGTGGATTATACCAAATTATCCTCAGTCGCACAGGGAGTTGTTGATGAACACCGTGAGGCACACCCTGTAATTATAATGCCTGATGCTGAACCACCAGTGGTGATTGAAGAACCTGAAGTACCCGTACAACCTGAAGAAATAATAGAGCCAGTAATCATAGAGGTTGAACCAGTGTTAATCGAATCACCTTAATACTAGAATGTTGGTTGAAACATTGTGTATTGGTATATCATCCTAGCAGTTCTTGCAGTATCTTTTGTATCTAATGAAGCATACGCACAAAACACTGTAACAATTATTGGTGATGAAAGTCTAGAACCATGCTTTATGAACATGACGGCTGGTGCACAGATGTGGGATAACTGTGGTGCGAATGAAGATTATCTAGACTTTGCTTTAATGCCTTTTGAATATATCACTGGTGGTTATTTCTCAATGATACTTGTTACAATATTTATCATCATGTCTTATATCAAATATCATAATGTATTATATCCAATTCTCATTGGGTTGTTATTCCTTCCAATAAGTTATACTTTCTTCCCAGATACTTTCTTGGTGTATGCAGTTACATTGGTTGCCGTAGCATTTACTGGACTGATTGCAACTATGGTTATTTGGCGTACAAGAAACTGATTTAAATAATAGTATGCACCAATAAAACACATGGGGCGTAGTTGTACTAAATGTGATAAAAAACATTATGCCAAAGGGTTATGTAAAAATCATTATGAGAATACTGATGAAGCAAAGGTGAAAAGGAATAAAATAAATCAAAGACCTAAAAATAAAACACGAAAAAATAATTATAATTTAAAATACCATAAAAAAAATAGAGATACTTTGTTGATAAAAATGAGAGAAAGGTATCAAAACCTCACACCTGAACAAATAGAATCAGAAAGACTTCGTGGTAAACAAAGAGCTGTCAACGGTGAATATAGTAACTATCATAATAAAAATAAAGATACCCGTAATGTTTATTCTAAACAATGGCATTTAGATAACCCAACATATCGTTCTGAATGGGCTAAAGCAAATCCAATAAAGCGTTTAAGAATTGAACAAAGATATGATAAAAAACATTCAAAGTTCTATAATAAAATACAGTTAAAATCATGGGGTGACTTTATCAAGTATCTTTTTCCAAGATGTATCAACTGTGGTATAACCAAACAACTTGAAGCCCATCACATATTACCTAGAGCACAATTCCCTGAACTCGCACTCGCACCTGACAACGGTGTAACCCTATGTAAGAAATGTCATAACTGGATAACACAGTTGTTAAAGAAAGTTTACGACTAGAGTTTACTGTATTGTTATATAGTATAACCATTGAAAAGATTTCAATATGGTCGAAAATAACATAATGGCTTTAGTTGGTGCATTTATAGGCATCGCCATTTTACTCGGAATCGGTACACAAATCTTAGGCAACTCTGTCCAAGATTGTACTAATCTATCAGATTACGACACAACCGCAAATGCAGTCCAAACAGGTTGGGCAGCCCAATGTGAAGCAAACAATGAGCAAACACAAAATGCTTATGCACTATTAATCATCGTATTAATTGTGATTGCAGCAGTTGTAATTTTGACAGTAGTCAAGATGTTATAAATCTAAAAAATTTATACTCTTTACTTTTTTAAATAACTTTAATAACAACGTGCCGCATTTTTAGATAGCATGAGTAGTCTAATCTTTCTAGGATTTTCTGTTATACTATTCATTATTTCTTACGGTGTCATGTTTACCATCGCACCAATGATACTTGGTTCGGTGTTCACAGTTATGGAAGGCAACCTGACTAATGGTTCAATGACACAGGAATGGATTGACATGTACAATCAGACCAAAGAAACAACACAGTATTTGATTCCACTCATTCCAAGTATAGGAATATTCATTCTAGTTATCAAGGTATTAATGGTAGCAAGTGCTAGAGGGCGAGACTGATGTACAAGGTTATACCAGTTCTATCACTGCTGTTAGTTATCGCTATACCATCTGCATTTGCAGAAATAGAAACAACAGTAGGACAAAATTATGACTTAACAGAGGACTTTACAATAGGTGTTGCAGAATGGCAATCCCATCCTGAAAGGATAATGGATGGTTCATGGCAGAACTATGTCCTTACAGTTAATGACCAAAAGGTAATGTTTCATAGTAATGCAGTTGGTTCTTTAATTTATGACAAGGACTCTTGTTCTTACTCCATTTATGAAAACGGTTTTGACGGTGAGCAAATCATTCCAAGTGTTTCAGCAGTTGCAACGTATCTTAACAATGGTCAATGGCAAAACCTTCCTATCAATGATGAGGCATGTACCGTATCAACTGTTCCATATGAAGATGGGGTGTACCTTACAAGTACCAAAGTAATTACTGAGGATATTACAGAAGATGTTTTTATTCCAATAAGTGCAGAATTATTTTATGGTAACTCGACCTTTTCTGGATTCACATTAATTACAAACAGTACAGGGGGTACAGGTTATTTCAACGGTGAAACAATTACCACAACTGGTCAGGTCGTGGAACAATTTACACAAGAATTAAGACTGGACATTAATTCAGGATTCAAGGAAACCTTCAAGGTGACACATGATGGAACGGAACAATTAGGGATTTCACAAACGGTTCATACAGGTGAATCAATAACCATAGGCGACCAAACAATTAACATAGCAGAACTAAACGGACAAAGTTTTGACAGGCAATTTATCATAGACAATGAAGCAGAGATTTTACAACTTACTGATAGTGTATCATACGAGTTTTCAACTGGAATTAAATCATTAGAAAATGTCAACATAATATTTGATGGGGATTACAAAGTTAATCTTGATTACGCAAACGGATTAGACGGTGAACCGTTTGTAGGCTATCTGGAAATTGATCCTACTTTCGCATTAACCACAGGTTCAACAATTTCAGGTTCAAAATTAAATACCTCATGGAACGGAAGTGATAATACTTGTGCGGGTGGTGCAAACACAAAAGGTTCACCAACTGCACGAACTATCTATGTTCCCGCACTTACAAATAACGGTGGGGAATGTTCGAGATTTACCGAATATTGGGATCTATCAAGTTTACCTGATTCTATTACTGTCACAGATTCATTTATTGAATATGATGTTACAACATCAACAACCCCACGAAACTGTCAAATTTATTCCATAGAAGAATCCCCAATTTCAGGTTATACTAATACCGAAGCATACACAGATCCCGAAGATGGTACAAGTTATGTTTCATCATTTTCAGAATGTAATGGTACTCAAACCAATACAGTTCAGGATTTAGGTACAAGTGCTGATGCAGATATTGCATCAACGGTAGCTGGTGATGATGAGTTTGGATTAGGATTTTCATTTATTAATTATCTAAATACTGCAAATATTTCACATTTGAGATTTACAAATATAGAATTACAAATTGAATACACAATCCCAATAGCACCTGATGCACCAACCAATCTATCAACTGTAACTGGAATCCCGATTGAACTTGATTGGGATGATGTACCAACAAGTGGAAATGGTGGCTCACCAATTCTTAACTACAAGGTTTTCCGTACCCTAAACGAGTTTGCTTTAACTGAATTGCCTGATAATTCAGGTTCAGATTCACAGATTACATTTACTGATAATGAATTGTTGTTGCATGGGTTTAGTGGTGTTGTTGTAACGCCAACCACTGACGATTTCTCAGGTTATGCAGATGTAACTGCTGGTAATGCAGTATGGTCAAGTGAGAATACTGCTTACACCTATGTGGACACTACAAATGACGTACTTCATGTTGACCAGCCATACTCTACTGGGGTTCACGCCTATGTGGCTAGAGATATGGGTGCAAACTTTGTCGATTCAAACAAATGGATAACACAATGGAAGATGAATATATCAACTGCTGGTGTATCGACATTGTTTGGTATTGGATTTGGCACTAATGATGAAACAACTGCATCAAATACATCTGAAAATCATATATCATTTCAAGTAACTCAACAAGGTACTAATGGAATAAAGTTAAAGGCAGATAACAGTGCATTTTATGGTGGTGTTGATGTTGTATCTAACTCATTTTACCCTACAACTGGAACTGATTATTGGTATGAGTTAATTCGTGATGGTTCAACTGCAACACTTAACGTTTATTCTGACTATACTTATTCAACCTTAGAGGGTACTGCTTCATCAACAATTACTGCAACAGGTGATTTGAGATATTTCAAGATAGCCAATGTTGACTGGGATACAACTGCATCTGCTGGTGATACAGAACTTACAATAGACGACTGGAATTTCTACAACGGTGTCAGTTCTACAACTGGAACTGTAACAATAATCCCAGATTCCTCGACCAACGGTGTGAGTGTAACCCAAACAACCCCTGCAACCTCAACAACTGGAACAATCGGCAACGCTATCGCTTCTCCAAACTTGAGTTATTCCAATGCAAACCTACCAAGTGGCACAGCACCATTTAGTGTGGGGGGATGGGTTGGACTTAACGGTTCTCCAACTGACACCAAACTCCTCAACATCAATGACGTAACCTTTACAGTCGGAACGACCAGTGCAAGTGTTGACAACATTGTATCACCAGCATGGGATTCAGCAAGTGCAGTCGGATTTACAATTAACGGTGCAACTGTAACGCCAACACATACCACAATAGGATGGAATAACTGGATTAGAACAATTGATTCTTTTTCAATTTCAAATGGTATTTCCTTTCCATATAGTTTGGGTGGCACATCATCACCTAACACCAATCAAATGGTGGGTATTGATAAAGCAACATCAATTCCAAGTGGTGCATCCCATTCTGGAATGGACTTTGCAATGTATACTGATGGTTCAGGGATTATAATTGTTGAGGGGGGAGCAGGTGTAAATAATTGGGCGACACATGGTAGTTGGAGTATTACAGATACATTTAGTATTGATGTATCATCAAGTGGCGTAGTCAATTATATGAAAAATGGTGTATCATTGTACACATCAACTAATACTGCAAGTGGTTCATATTATTTTGTTGCAACAAATTATAGATTTGGGGATATTACAAATGATTATCAAACAGGGGGTGTAATGGTTTCTGCAACTGGATTAACTGACAACACCGTAACCCCACAGCACTATTCATTCACTAGAGATTCATCAAACCTTTGGACTATCTATCAGAATGGAATTTCAAAAACAACTGCAACTGATGCTACAAGTTTGGGTAGTAGTAGTGAAACTGTATATTGGGAATCTTCAAGTAATACACTTTGTACTATAAGTGGTTCATCTGCAACACATACTGGTACTTCTTCAAGTCCATCTGAATGTCGTTCTATGGGAACAGTTGGTACAGGGGATTCAGTAATATTTACACAATCATTAGATGATTCTGCAAAGACTGGATTAAGTGCAGTAGGTTCTTCATACGGTTCGGGTGCTCAAAATGATATTGGTTTTGGAATATACTTCAACAGTGCTAATAACGGTGCATATATGATGATAGGTGGTTCAGTTGATTATCTTTACAGTGGTGGTTACAGTAATTCTGATAACTGGAAAATGACAGTTAATAGTTCAGGAAATATTGAAGTTTATCAAAACAACGTATTAAGACATACATTCACTACAAGTAATACCAATACAGAATATTACTTACATACTGTTTCAGCTCCTGCAAACGGTTATCAACCTGTTATAACTTCTGACTTGAACGAGATTGTTCCAGTGGATTACACCACAACCCTAGACGGAACACTTGACGAATATTTCATCAACTCTAATGCCCTCACTGGCACAGAAATTGATACCATCTATGAGAGGGGTGTCGCACCAAGTCTAATCGCATCACCTACCCTTTCAGAACATGATGATGGAACGGTTGTGGGTGGAAATGTCTACTATTATTCTGTAAAAAGTACCAATGCCATTGGTGATAGTGCTTTCCTTACTCCTTTCGTATCTGGACTTGCAGGAACGCCACCTAATCCACCAACGGGATTAACTAGTACCATTCAAGATACAAATAATTCTCCTTTAGATGTTTTCTTACAATACTCTAGCCCTACAAATGTAGGTTCGGGAACTTTAACTGGATTTGAAATATACAGAGATAACACATTAATTGATACAGTTGGTTTAGTTAATTCTTACACCGATACAGTTTCAATAGGATCTCACACTCATTATGTAAAAGCAATTTCAACACATGGAACTAGTGGGAATAGTAATACTGCAAACATTACAACACCTAATGTACCTGATGCACCTGCAACCATATCTACTACAATTTCTAATCCAAACAGTAATCCGTTAGATATTGCAATAGGATTTACTGCAAGTCCTGATGATCAAGGTTCTGCCATTACTGGATATAATATCTACAAAAGTTCTGATGATGTAACTTACACTTTACTAACTACATTGGGAAATTCAGTTTTCAGTTATGTTGATACTGTAAGTGCTGCAGGCCAATATTATTACAAAGTTTCCAGTTTGAATAATGTTGGCGAGGGATTACAAAGCAGTTATTCTACCATTACAACACCTAATGTACCTGATGCACCTGTACTAACAAGCGGTGCAGTTAATTCCTCACAGATAGATTCTACATGGACTATTCCAAATGATAATAATTCTAATCTAATATCTTATGAAATTTCAGTTGATGGAGTAACAACTAATGTGGGTTTAGTTAATGCAGATTCACAAACTGGATTAACTGGAAATACTGCTTATGACATTAAGGTTAGAGCAATTAACAATGTGGGTGCTTCTGTTTGGAGTAATGTTATAACAGTAACTACAAACACCCCGCCAACTGGAACAAATACAATTACACTAAACAACTCATGGGGTGATGTTGTGATTATAGATAATACAATTACAGTTGCAGGAAATCCAACTCCTACACTTGATAAGATAGAATTTGTTTTGGATGGGGCTATAGTTAGTACGATTAACAATCCAAGCCTTACAGGAACTTATGCCATTACACTACCTGATGCAATTCAACATGGCTTGTTAATTGCAGCTACTGCAAGTAATGGAGATACTACAACGTATAATTCCAATTCTCTACTAGTTACAGGTGCTACAGTTAGCAGGGTGGGTGCTGCAGAAGGGGGCGGAACTATTGCTTATACTATTGCAAGAACCCCACACCCAACTGATTCTGCTGCTGATGAAATTGAATTAAAGTGGGCTAAAGATACATTCCCATTTAATGGCTCTTGTACCTTTATGACACCAAGCACCGCAGGCCAAATAAGAGATCTAAATAATTTACCAAGTGGTTTAGCATACACAACTCAAAATAATGTAAATATTTATGATGCTACTGTAAATGTTGCAAAAGGAAATAACATCTATGTTTATTGTTGGAGTGATAATGATTTGCAGTTTGCAGCACAATCAGAAGCACTAGGAAGTAACGCCTTGTTATCTGGATTATCAGGACTTGATGCAGCACTTGGTACAACTACAGTTGATCCAGTTACGGGTGCAGAAACTTCCTATTCTATCTTGGGTGCACCAATGATTGTAATCTTTGTGTTGTTAATTGCAGGCCAAGCAACTGGAAGAACCGCACCAACGTTTATCATAATATTATTGGCAGCAGTTGGAATACTCATGGGATTAGGATTCTTCATTATTGATGAAGGCATCTTTGGACTTATGTTAATCATGGGTGCATTGGGTGTAATGATAGGAAAGAAATTCCTGTAAACTCTATATACTAACCTACTAAGTAAATACTAACCATGTTAGCATTTCATTTTCCTAGTAGGCAAATGGGTAATTCACGAAAGGCGGTAGTTATGATGTTTACCCCTGTAGGTTTACAAATTCATTATGTAAAGATAGTTCACACCAAATTCTTTTTAATTAAAAATCAAGGTGTCTTTGAGGTTGATCCTCAAAAGGGAATTAGATATGGTAAAACCGTAGTTTACTTTTATGACACACGTTCCGCAAAACCTGTAGATCCTAGAGTAATGAAAGCACTAGATGATTTTGCTTACAAAAACAAGTTAGTTAAGATTAAAAGAAAAGATGTTAGACATGGCTCTGAGTTAAGAAAACTAATTGGCAGATATGAGCCAAAAGAAGCCATTGAAAGATTAAAGGATATTTTTGTTCGCAAACAAGAAAAGATCAATACAAAAATTGATGATGTTTCAAAACAACTAGACGAGGTACAGCTACCTGATGAAGAACAAGGATTGGTCTTAGTTGAATCTTTAGTTAGGGCAAACCTGATAGAGAAATCAGATGCCGATTTACTCTCTGATCAAATTGAATCAGGGGATGTTTCTTTTGTTGAATTAGTTGAAAAGTTAAGAAACTTGGAAAAAATAGAAATCCAAGAAGCCATATCAATGGATGCACAAAGATTCTTAGAAGATTACCACACTTACAACCCTGCTGATGTTGACACTCTATTAGATGCAGCAGAAAGGTATGCCGATAAGATTCGTAAAATGGGTAGTCCAGAAGTTAAGAATTTCGCAAGTGCTGCAGTTATCTTTGCAGTTCTAATTGGCGGTGCAATAGCAGTTATGATATTGGCAGGAAGTGATTTGGGAACGTTCCTGCCCTTCTTGGCCAAAGATGCACCTGTAGCTGCTGCACCTGTTGTTGCTGATGTTGTAACAACACCAACTGTAGTTGATACAGTAGTAGAAGAAGCCACAGAGATAGTTGGAACATTACAACCTGAACCCATTGAATCTATTGAAGAAACTGTAGTAGTGAAGCAAATTGATAATTCCACTTCAAAAGTTCCTCAATTATGGGTTAAAGCAGATTAATTCTTTAATTACGGGTGCTTAGTAGATACTTAGTAATGTTACTTGCAGCATTAGGCGTTATTGTCATGTTATGTATATCCGTTCCAACTGCTTTTGCTGCAGGCGACTATTGTTTTGAAAAAACTGACGGGGTTGATCCGCTTTGTGGAATGTTAGATGATCCATTTGGTGCTATGCTCAAGGCCTATGATCCTATCTTTGGAGATCTGACTATTGCAATATTATGGGGTATCTTGATTTCCGTTCTATGGATTAGAGTACAAAACACCGCACTTGTTGGAATTGTTGGCCTTGTTGCAGCAGGGGCAATAACTGGATTGAGTCCAGAAGCATACAGAATAGGATTAATGTTGGCAGCTATTGCTATGGGAATAATGCTTTTCCAATTAATTCAGCAAAGGATTCACTATCCACAATGATATTACACTAAATCTATATACTAAATCTAATTAGTAGGTTTAACCATGTCGTCATTAGAAGATATTGTAAAGCGTGGAGCTGGGGATTCAGAAGGCAATATTGATCCTAGAATGTTAGGGTATAAGACAAGTATTTTTCCTGATGTGGGTGCTATTTTATTGGTTAGAGATGTGGAACAATACCACCATAGAGCAAGACACATTGATAGACGATTAAGAAAAAGATTATCCTCAAAGGGATTGGCATTTGATTATTCTCTAGCAGCGTTCCCAAGTCTAAACGGAAAGATGTTAGATAAACTAACCACAACAACTTCAAAGGCAGAATATCGTATGGAGAACAAGGGCAAACCTGATAGGGGTTTAATGTCCATGTTAAATAAAGACGGTTGACCTTACAGTATCACAAAGGCGATTGCCGCCATCAGTTAGGTAATATCAAAAATACCACAAAGAAAACTCTCTTTTGTTATCCTTGCGGTCATATTACATACGTTGAAAATAAAATATGTCAATGCTGCTTAAAGAAGATTACAAAGAAACAAGATCACGAATCTGATTTAAAAAAGTTTGAAAAGATCTATTGTGAATTTGAGGAAATCATTAATCTATGGAATGAGTTTCCAAACGATACTTCATGCAGGCCATTTTTCCCCATCAAGATGGGGCATAAGGTATTTGCAGTAAACATCAAACATGTTGCAGAATATGCCGAACTAACTCATTTAGAAAGTGATGGAAACAAGTACAAAGAGTTTATTGAGATAGTACAAAAAGAATCTGTTCTAATTGGTATTTCAGTAATTTAATAAATATGCTAAACGTAATTAGTAGTCATGGTTATATCTCGTCTATTTCGCATGGGGAATATTCGAGGTATAGCTCATAGGAGTTTATAATGCAGCGTAATTGGGCTAAGATAGTACAAGAAGCACAAGAGAATTTATCAAAATTAAATACACAATTACCTAAAGAACAAGCAGAATCAACTGCGGCAAATACTGCAGCATCTACTGCTGCTGCAACTGCTGCACAAACTGCTGCAACTGTAGCTAATGCAGGGTACAACTTGAAATGGTCGCAAAAGAGTGCTGCAGAAAATGCCGCCAAAGCATCACAAGCCGCTGCTGCTAATGCTGCATTACAATCAAAACAAGCAACAGAAACACAAGCAGCAAAACGTGCTGCAGAGTTTAACGTAATTCAAACACAATATGATAAATCAGTTAATGAAAATCCTCACAAGTATAAACAATCATACGCAGGACATGGGTTTGATAATTCCCTATACAATAATCACAATAAAAAAGCGGAAACTGTAAAAGCCGAAGCTGAAAAAAACATTAGATATGCCCATCTAACTGCAGATGGATTTGAGTTTGCTAATATTGGTGTTTTATCATATCCTGCTCATCAGGCATTGAAAGATGAGGCACAAGGATTTGGCAGGGGGTATAGAAGTCTCGATCATAATTCTGCAAGACAAGTCCAAAAAGTGTTTGCACGAAATGATTTGTTATATGGTAAAATTTCAAAAGGAGAATATCATAAAAGAGTAGGGATAGCTGATGCTGCATATAAAAAAGAAGAATTAAAACAAAGTCAACAAAGATCCGCACAAGCAAGGGCACAAGTTGCAGGTTATCTACAAGAAGATAGAGAGCATTGGGGCAACGTAACAAGTAACCCCGCAACTTATCAGAATAAATTAACGGGATCTACAAAAACTGACATAACATTAGCACCTGTAGTTAAGGAAGGATATACACCCCCTGCAGGAAACATAATGCAATTTTCAAGGGATGATAAGCCAGTTAGTGCAAAAGAGAAAACCCAAATTGAAAACATTATTGATAGACAAAGGGCTCAAAGAGAAATTAATGCACAACAACGAGAATTATTTAACGCTATTAGATCCGCACCAAATGCCTCACAAGCTATGAAGATAAGAAGTGCAGCTCTTTCTCAAAACCCAAACGTTGGAACTTACAATGCTATTTTTGATAACAGAACTGGAAAAATGAAAGAATCATCTGGAGTATTTGGAATAGGTGATGGAACTGTAAAGGATTTGAATTATAACAAACTAAATAGAGAAACGGGAAAATTTCCAGAAAATTCAAAATTGGGAAATATAGTAAATTCACAAGGTAATATTATAGCCAGTAATTTAAAATCGAGCTCTGGATCTGAATGGAATTTCAGTTCCGTACCAACTGCACAGAAAACCGCCAAAGCCATACCCGTTCCGCCATATGCTGCAGGATTCTTAGGGGGTTTGAGTTTATTCACTCAATCCCCTAAGACTTCTTCAAAGGAAGAACCTGTAAGTTATGAAATATTATCTTCACAATATGATGAAAAACATACTGCATACACAACAAGACTAGATGCGTTTAATTTACTTCCACAACCTACAACTGATGCAGAATGGACATATTATGAAAAAGAGCATGCTGAAATTACTGCACAAGGTGAGGCATTAGAATCTCTATACACTCCACTAAATGAACAGTACCAAGACAATCAAAAAGACTTTGAGGAATGGGGCGGGTACATGAAAGATAGTGAAGGATGGCTTGGATATGTACAAAATGATATTAGGCCAAAAGACATGCCAAGAGATGAATTTGGGAATGTTAATGATCCCGTAACGGGGGCATTGGTAAAAACTGGATGGAATGTTATTGCATCAATTAATAATTTAGGAGTATTTGCATCAAAAACTCTAGAGCCTGAAAAATATGCCAATGAAAAGTATGTGGATTATTATTCCACTCCCGTAACTAATGCAGAATCCTTTGGATTTGGTGCGGCTATTGGAACTGCACAACAAGGTGCAGGATATTGGAATGGATTTGGCTCTAACACCGAAGGTGCTGCAGGTCAATCTTATGAAACTGAGAAAAAACAGATAGACAAAAACTTTGAACGTAACTGGCAGGAAGCGGGATTAACTACAGTATTTGAAGGGGCTATGTACCCAATAGCAGGCGGGGCACGTCTTGCACAAAAAGGAATTACAAAACTTGTAAACATATTTGGAAAAAATACTGTAAAATCTGCAGTACAAACACCAACTGCACCAAAGTTTACAGCATCAGAAATTGCAGCAGCAAAAAAACAATGGAATTTAAAACAACAAGGAATTACAAACCCTTCACAGGCAAAACAAACTGAATTGTTAAAGATATTAAAAAGTCCAGAAGCCAAGAAATTACCAAAAGATCCTACACCTTCTGAATTAAAACTGTATGATGATGTTATCAATACAAAATTAAAAAATGTACCAAGCACAAAAGTGCCAACTGTCTTTAAGAATATTGCAAAAATTGTGGATGATTTACCTATCATAAGAACAAAGAATTTGCCAGTAAAACCAAAAAGTACACTTCCAATAAAGAAGGTGAAAACACCTGATGGCCTTCCTATACGATTTGCAGATAATTTACCAATAAAGAAAACCCCTGATCTAATAATGGGAAAACCGCCAAAAGGTGTAAGAGGATTTGTATTACCTTTTGGATGGCCAAACTTTAGCGGCCGAAGTGGGGGCGGTGGTATAGGGTATAAAGGAAAACCACAAAGCAAACGCAAGTTCACCGCATGGGATGTACGAACTGATAAGATCGGGTTTTATGGATTTGGTAGAAAGTCAGATAGTTATGGCGGTGTATTTACAGAACTTGATAATATTGACAAAGTTGCAAAATCAAAAAGAAAAGTAACTAAACGCAAAGCATTTGATGATGTTTTTGAATTTAATTTTGATTTTTAAATCCTGAGAAAAAGGCAAATGCCATACATTCACAGGTAATATTATCACCATGTTTGCTGCAGTTTGGTTTTTTGCCAAACTTTAGAGTAATGTTTTCATTATTTTTTGTGTTTTTAATCATTACAATTTCTTGCAATCTGCCAATAATTTCAAAATGAGGGTATAGAGTTGAAATAAATTTATGCTTCTCAATGGCTAGACTTAGCGTATTTGATACCCATCTAGTGAAGGTAGTGTCTTTAGGTGCTGCCTTTTTGTATTCTCGTTTTAACTGATCTGAAACATCCCATGCGATTGAAAGATTTGTAAAAGCGTTTTCAGGCATGAATATTATATAATATAGTGTCTATTATAGGTATTATAATTAATTAGCCTCTAGGGGCTAGTTTTCAAGGATTACTTACCTTGTTTAGTATAATTAATAAGCAACTGCTAAGTATAGATAAGCATGACAATGCTAGACAATTATGTTACATTTGAAGAATGGTTGAAAAGAAAATATGCCAATAATTTGAATACTGGAAATTTAGCAAAATCTGCACTAAAATCATATTACAAATTTATTAAAAATGAAAATGAAGAATTACTTTTAGATGAAATGCGAAAAGAAGATCCATTCAGGGGTGCTAAAAACTACACGTTCGCAAACAGATTAGTTAATCACATGTGCCAAACCTTAGATCCTGCAACTGCAAAAAATTATTTTAATTGGATTAAAGATTGGTGGCGTTCACAAGGCGTTTACTTGGAAGAAAAGAGATTGAAATCAGAAGTTTCTTTTCCAAAAAAATTAAAAGAAAACTTAGAACCTTTGGCACTCTCAGAAATTCAAGAAATAATTTCCAACGCTGATCAAAAAAGAAAGGCTCTATACTTAACATTGGCATCATCTGGAAAAAGAATTTCAGAACTACTATACCTTAGAATGATGGATGTTGATTGGGATTCAAGTCCAGTTAGTTTTAAGATTCGTGCAGGAAACACAAAAGCAGGCCAAGAACATGAGGGTTATTTTTCATCAGAAGCACTTGCAGCAATTAAAAAAATTACCAAAGACAAAAAGGATGAAGATTTTGTTTTCCATAATCGTACTCTACCATATAATGTAAAAGAAAAGATACAGCAATACTGTTGGGGGGTTGCTGAGATGAAATATTTTGGAAATCTTAGAAAAAGAATAGGGTTTAATAAAAAATACCTTACAGGCCGAAATACTAAAACGATTCATAATTTTAGATCCTTTTTCTTTACATGGGCTTCACTTGAAAACGGAGATGGGTATGCCCATGCCATGACGGGGCACACCGCATATCTAGGTCAATACTTTAGACTTGAAAAAGCAGTTAGAATAGAGAAATATCTAAAGTTAGAGCCACGATTAACCATCTTTGAGAATCCCAAAAATATTCAAAAAGTCAAGAAATTAGAAATTGAAAACAAGAAAATTGAGGATATTCAAAGAGAAATGAAAAAATATAGAAATGTTATGGAACGATTAAAGAAACAAGGGTTAGTTTAACACACACACTACACCACCACACACCACCACAGGGTATCAATAAAAAAAATTTTTTTCAAAAAATTATTATTATATTTCAAAAATGTTTGTCATGTGTGGTGTTGTGGATGTGTGGTGTGGTGTGTACATAATGAATAGTATATGTAAATTATATTTTTCCTAGTTCGGGAAGGGCTAGAACATAATGAATATGAATACAATCAGTTGAATCATCTAATGTGCAGTATAATGAATTATTTTTCTTAAAAACATCTGTTAATTGATTTTTCTTTGAATCCCTTAATGTTATTTTATTATCTGTAATTCCAATATATTGAATCATTGGTGCATATTTACTTAAAAATTCATCTTTTTCTAAATTCAATAATAATAATTCATTAACAAATCCCTTCAAAGTTGTTTGTTTTTCTTGTGCTTTTTCATTTAGTCGATCATAGGTTTCTTGTTGGATCTCTATTGTTGGACTTCTTGTCATATAATATAATGTATAATACATGTATTAAGTATTATTAACCCGTTGACCACATGTTTTAACGTGTAAACACTATTAACATGGGAATAACATGTAATTACATGACAATAACTACTGTAAACATTACACAAGAATATTTAGAAAAATTAGGATTAATAGCAAATCAGGATAAACGATCTAAAACAAAATCTATTGAAATTATGATTGATCAGGCACTTAAGACAAGGGAACTTGAAAAATGACTACTGTAAAAAATAGGCGTAATGCTTCAATTTGGACACAGTATTTAAAAACAAAACCTGATCTTAAGGCACACAAATTTGAATTAATGGAACTTGTGGACATGAGTTCTAGATCCTTTGAGGGTTTCAAGGCATGGTATTTGTGGAAAATGGGCATCAATATGAAATATGAAAATGATGAATTTACTTATCGCCCAGATCTAAAAGAAGAAGTTGTAGAGGATGAAGAAGTAATTGAATCTGATTCACCCGTAGAAGAAGATGAGGTGGCTCAAGAATGAATTGTGCTGCCTGCAAACAAATTCTAGTTTTAGATAAAAAAGAATCTGTAAAAATTACATACGAAGTACCACAGGAATTTGAATTAATACAAGGTGCAGAATTTGCATATTTGTGTAACCCATGTTACACCAATGGCATAGAAGGCAATCCAGATTTGTGGAAAAATTCCCAAAAGGAGATTGAAGAAATTTGACAGAGTGCAATCATGCAGTATTTTCAGTTTCTTCACAATACCATGATAGTTATGGAAACAAGAAACATTATGCTTTTGATGAATTTGTAGGGTGCATCAAGTGCGGTGAAATATTTCGCAAGAGGTACGAGCCATTATGATTCAAGAAACTTCTGCTGCAGCTTATGACACCATTGATAGAATTACTGATGAACAAATTGTTTACAATGAATTAGAAAAAGGTGTTGCAACTGATTTAGAATTATGTGATAGATTAGGATGGACAATTAATAGAATAACTGGAAGGAGAAACAAACTTTTCAGAAATGGAAAAGTAAAAAAAATGTACAAAAAAGAAAACCCTTCTGGAAGGTATGCCATAGTTTGGGGGGTTGTGGCATGATGACGAAAATAGGCCATTCCTGCCTAGCTTGCAGAGATCAACAACATTACGATTGCCAGTTTTCAAACTGTACATGTGCGGTATGTGAGCAGGGCATTAAGGATTCTGAAATTATGGATCAATTACGCTTAGGGGGTGAAAGAAAAAAAATGATTGAAAAACAAGAAAGTGGCACAGGAAAATATCTGAATGTAGCCTTTGTTAATTCCAACAAAGTTACAGAAGTCAGAATTAATTCCATAGCCGAAGAAGTTGAGAAAGAGTTCGAAGATAACAAGACCAAAGAAAAAGTTCTGAAAAAACTCGTTGAGGTCATGGTAGTAGCCAATGATGAAGCAGAAACCGAAGTATTATGGACTATGAACAAAACAAGTAGAAACATTGTAGTTGATACACTAACTACTGATGAAAAAACTTGGCTTGGAAAAGTAGTGCCAATAACGGTTTCAGGCGGGGGTGATGGCATGAACGCAGCAGTTTATCCAGATAGAATAAGATTCGAGCAACTCCACAAATCCAAAGGAACTTTAGACTAATGTCTAATTCCTACCTTTTTTGTAAACTATGTAATAAGAAAAGTACCGCAAACCCTACAAGTGAATGTTGGGAATATTTAGAATGTAGCAAGTGCTATCATCAGGGTACAGCACGAAGTAATATCAAACCAATAGGCCAAGTACAAACTGCATCATTTCACTATGGAATTATAAACCAATATTTGGATTCAGGGATGTACTTTTCACTAAAGGAGATCCGTAAACTTGATTCGTAAAAAGTGCAAGCATGATAAATTGGAAACTAGAAACAAGTCCAATATTTTCAAATGTGTAAAATGTAAATGCACCATAGACATTGACAAATGGCTTGATGCAAGAGAAGCATTAAAAAAGAATTTAGAATTTGTTTCTACCTTTTCATTTGTTCCAAAAATAAAAGGAAATTTTTATCATGCGTTGTAAAAAATGTGAGCATTGTTGCCCGCATCCAACTAGCAAGTCATGGGATGAAAAACAATGGTGTTACAAGTGTTACAAGGAGAGTTTGAAAATTGTGTCTTAGAAGGTTGTACTATTTGGCCTTGAAAAAGAAAGGAGAAGATAATGATGGGTAAATACGATTTACAAAACTATTGTAAAACTTGCAAGGAATGGTTTTACAAACCACAAAAACGCTGCATTGGTAAAAATGTAGAAGGAATAGATGTGGCCTTGAAAGGTGGGGGGTGTAACCGATTAATTTCAACAGTTCCAAAAAATTCAATCTATAGAAAGAAAATCCAGAGGATTAGATACTGATGCAAACAAAAACAATAATGATTATTGTACTTGGTGCATCACTTGTTGGAGTTGCATATTATAGCACATTAGATTTCTATGTGTTTTACTCTTGTACTGAATTGAAAAATTACATGATGGGTGAAGAATCTGCAGGAGTTACCCCTCACGATTCTCTAACAGAGCAGCAGCATTTAGAATTGCATAAAATGTATGAGGTGAGAATGTGTTAGATAAAGAAATTCGTGAAATTATTTTAAAGCGTTCTTTGAAGGATCGAAAAATCTTACTCACATATTACAAAAAACAATTAGAGGTGTTGTCTTGAATCCTCAAAACTATTCCAATTCAAAGTATTGCAGGCGTTGTGAAACATGGACTTGGCGAGAACCTGATTTTATTCACCCCATCTATTGTTCAGATTGTAAAAAAATGCTATGCACCGCAAGGAGAAACAAGAAACATTGACTAGCCATAAGAAAAACGAAGCCCGAAAGGAAGCCAAGAAAATCGCTGCAAAACAAAAAGTTCCTTTTCTAAGACGGGATAAGACAGGTGGCTTGGTGTTTAAGAATAAAGTAAGAATTAGTAAATGGAACTTTGGTTTTCTTGTTGGCCTATTTACTGTGATTTCTATTTTCTTATTGGAGTGGAGATTTTGAAGTTCAAATTTAGATGCCTTATTTGTAAGGATGAATTTGATATACGAATTAGACACAAAGAGCATTTGGAGAGCCATTCCAAAAAAGAACTAGTTAATGCTTTGAAGTATTCGGGGTTTTATTCAAATGACTAATTGTAAATGTGCACATGAAAAGATTCATCATAAAGAATCCATATTTTGGAATATTGGTGCATGTGATAAATGCCCCTGCACTCACTACATGAATCAATCAAAGCCTGACAAAAAAAGCCATTTCTTTTTGGCTTTTGGCATTTGCGGCATTGTATTAATGGCATTAATTACAGTAGGGGTTATTTCCTTTTTCTATAATTTACCGCCTGAAACACTAGAGAAACCTCTTGATCTAACTGTAGAGGACTTGCTACATGGACTTATATTATTTTTCTTTCTTGCCATGTCATATTTTGCAGTTACCTTCTTTGAGTTATTTATAGAGCAATACATACGCCAAAAGAAAAGAAAGAATTGGAATTAATTCTTTTTATACGCTTAGTAGCAGATTAGTATAATGGCCGAAGTTTGTGCAGCATCCGCATTAATTGACACTATTCAAATTGGCCTATTAGCTAATGCTGCAGTATTAACTGCATTTGTAGTTTACAAGATTAAGACACAAAAGAAGAAGGAAAAAGAGATTGAGCAACAGGGATGATTTTGGCATTGGCAACGTCAACTTTGATTTTGGGTTCAACAAGCCCCAAAAAAAGAAAAAAGAAAAAGCAAAACAAGGCAATAAATTTTCTCTAGGTAATGATTTCGGGTTTACTCCTTTAGGTGTTGGCAGTACCACAAACAAAGAGCCACAAGTAACTTCAACTAAAAACGATTTTGGAATGATAGGACTTGGCGGCATGTTCGGATCTACTAATAAGAAAATGAAATTGCCTAAAGCACCAAAGATGCCAACTAGAAAAATTTCCCATAAACAAAAGTTTGAAGATCACTTAAAGCAGCAGGCAACAGAAAACAAATTAAAACTAAAATACGGAATAAAACCCGCTAAAGGTTCAGCAGTTGCACCAAAAGTACCCACCCTTTCAGAGAAAATTGCAGCATTTAAAAATAAACGATATGAAGAAGGCCTAAGAAAAAAGGCGGGAATCCCAAAAGACTTTGAGAAAAATATTGCAGCAGAAAAGGAAAAGGCGGAAATCCAAGCCCGTACAACACAAGCTGCAGAAAGGTATTACAAAAATAATGAAATATATGATGATGCTACAGGCCATCAAAAATCTAAAGTCTATAAAGCCAGTAAACTAGACAAACTAAAGGCCAAGATCAAGAAAAAAGGAACTGCATTTTATTTATTAACCGTTACAAAAGAAGGGGAATCCAAAACATTACCACCAATTAAAAAATTAGAGGATGCAGAAATAGCAGCAGGCAGCTATAGAGCAAACGGTTATTCAGTATCACCAATACAACAAATATTCATTTAATTTTTTAAATACGCTAATAGTATTCACTTAGTATAATGCCACGAAAAGCCGCAAAACGAAAAGCACCTAAACGAAAAGCACCTAAACGAAAAGCACCTAAACGAAAAGCAGCACCAAAGAAAAAGGCAGGCGGATCAACTAAACCTCATAAAATAGTTAGAAGAAGAATTGCACATGAAGGCAAAAAAACACATACTAAAAAATCACATAGTTATCATGGTCATGGCTCATTTTGTAAAACTCATGGTAATCATAGAACGTGCAAACAATAGAATCTTAAACCCTATATACTGAAATACTAATTATCTACTAAGTGAACCCTGCATTACTGTTAGTTGTATTATTACTAACTCCAACCACATTAAGAGAGGATAAGAATTTCCTAGAGGATGAAATAACTTTGTTAGAGAAAAGGATTATTGAAATCGAGGATCAAATCAATGAAATCGATATAACCATTGAGGAAAAGAATCAAGATATTTTTGAGAAATTCACAGAATACAAGAAATTAAAAAAGGAGTTACGAGACACGCCAACAACTGGAAACCACTATGAAGCGTTGATAAGTCATTATGATGAATCCAAAAACGTTTACAATTATTCAATAGATGCACTTGATTTGCTGCTCAAAGACAGAAAGGAATTATACGTTAAACTATCTGATGTCAATACAGAATTTCAAATCAAAACGGAATCCTTAGAGAAATTAGAAAAGGTAAAACTTCGAGCCCCTAGTAATTGGATTTCCATAACACTATCCAAGACATGCCAACAGTTAATCAATGCCAATATGTCAAGTAATTGTCCTACATATTCGCAGGTTGTAGATGTGTATGATAATACAATACCGAACATTTCAGGCGGATTCATTCCAACTGATTTTGATGTGAAAAGAGAGAAAGCCCCAATTAAGGATCATTGGAAATATTATGATTCAATGATGGCAGGCCAACAAATTATTGCAGTTGATCCAAGTGCTGAGTTTATGCAGCGTTCAACTATAATTGAAATTCAATCAAATGAGTTTATCACCTATTCATTATTTGGATCACATGTTAATTCATTTGTAAACGGTACAATTCCAATTTACAAAAATATTAAAATTTCAGATTCATGCGACATGATAATTACTGCACCTGATTATGAATCCGTAGCCTATGCGGTACAACTTGCAAAAACTGGATGTGATGCGGAGATTTTACCCTCTGGATATATTGTTCAGCAATACACCCCCCTAAACAGAGCAGATTCAGCATGGTATCAATTTGAATCATGGTTAAAAGAAATTAAAATAAATTGTTTAGGCCTTTGTTAAATTTCTTCTATTGTAACCTTGATTGATTTACCTACAAGTTTTTCAAAATTTGCTTTCTGATCTGCAGGGATTTCTATAAGTCGCCTTTCTGCTTGTTTTACTATTTTTGAAACTATTTGATTTGATTTCATAACTATTCAGTTGCACACGTTTGTATATATACTGTTTGCCTGAATGGGTATGAACACGCTTGAACACTATACTTAAGTAGTTGTACTAATATTACTTAGTATGAACACAACACAAATTGAAAAATTTGACGGAAGAAAAAGCCCAATGTTTGCATTTTTACAAAAGCAAGGCGTTGACTTTACCGCAACTGAACACTTGGCATATGTCCTAAAATCAGAGGGATTTATGCCACTAACTGTAGAGACTTGGATGGAAGGCGATTTCCTTAATGTTTCAGTTTGCCACTATGGCGAGCAAAACGGGGATGCCATGAGAGATCCTGAAATGGTTTTCTTATTGGCATACGGCCAAGAAGTTCCAGTATATTTTAGAAATGACTATGTAGGAATTGAGCAAATATTTTCAAAAATTGAGGATGGAAAACTCTTTTTGAAAAAGAGAGGGGTACAAGATCTAAAATCCTTTTCAAAAACTTGGGCTTCCAACTTGAAGGCACAAGGCCATAACATGGATGTTACAAACCATGATGAGGTAATGAACTAATGACTAAAGACCTATGCCCGATTTGTAAAAATGGCCAAACATGCGAGGACATTTTTTCACATGGCTCAAAGTGGGATGTTGAAAAATGACTTCATACAATTTCATTTGTGAAAAGTGCCATAAAGAACTTGAACAAATTTTATTAGTTGATGAACTAGGAACATGCGTTTATTGTGAAGGCGTGTTAAAATGACCGCCCTACAATACGTCATAATTGTAGAAGCCCTAACTGCAGAAATTGAGAGGTTGTTGAATTGACTCCAGAACAAAAAAGAGAATATCATAAACAGTATAGAGAAAAAAACAAACATGCCATATACTTGAATAAAAAAGAATACAGGGAAAAGAACAAAGAGAAACTAAAAGCAAGAAAAGCAGCATACCACAACAAAGTAAAACATACTACAAAATACAAAGAACAAGTAAGAAAGTACAAGGAAAAAAATAGAGATAAACTATTGCAGGGGAAAAAAGAATGGCATTGGAGTAATAGAGAAAGAATCCTTAAACAAAAAAGGGAATACTCTAAAATTCACATGGTCGAAAGGGTGGCTTATGCTAAAGCATACAATGAAAGAAACCCCGAAGTAAAATTAGCATCTACAAAAAAATCCCTTACAAAGTTTGGAAAACCCTTTAATCTAAAATGGGATGAATATGCTTGGGCGTTATTAGCATGGGGTAAAACTGTAAAGAAAAAACATGGGGCTAAGTGTGGTATATGTGGATCAAATGACGGATTAAACACCCATCATATATTGTTCAAAACATACTTTCCAGAACTTTCTTTGAATGAAAATAATGGCATCCCATTGTGCAAGGTTCATCATAAAGAAGTTCATAGATTGAATCCCATCTATAAAGTGAGGGCTGCAGCATAATGACACCCGAAGAAAAACGAGAGAGAAAAAAAGAAGCATCTCGAAAGTACTATGAGAAAAACAAAGAACAGAAGAGAAAGTATAATGAAACAAATAAAGAGAAAATTAAAGAACAAAAGAGAAAGTATAATGAAACAAATAAAGAGAAAAACAAAGAACAAAAGAGAAAGTATCGTGAAGAACATAAAGACAAAATTGCGTTAAAGTCAAAAGAATATAGGAAAAAAAACAAAGAGAAACTAAACGCACAACAAGCAAAATGGCGAGAAGAGAATAGAGAGAAAATCAAAGAGCAGAAGAGAAAGTATAATGAAGAACATAAAGACGAAATAAACAGACTGCAAAAGGCAAGAATCATAGCAAATAAAGAAAAATATAAAGAAATCAATAGAAAAAGTTATCAAAAACATAGAGAGAAAAGAGTGCTTAAATCTAGAGAATGGAAAGCAAAAAACCCTGAGAAGATAATACAAAGGGTAGTTAAAAGAAAGAAAGAAACCTATTTGCATTACGGAAATGGGATAATTCAATGTGCATGTTGCGGGGAAAAGGAAATTGATTTTCTAAGCCTTGATCACATATACAACAATGGTAGTCAGCATAGAAAGAAAATGGGTACTAACACAAGTTTAGTTGATTGGTCTATTAGAAATAACTATCCCCCAATATTCCAACTGCTTTGCATGAACTGTAATTTCTCAAAAGGAAAAAGTGGAAACAACGGTAAATGCCAACACGAACTACAGAGGATTGCAATAGCATGACACCCGAAGAAAAAAAGAAACAACGCCAAGAGGAAGCACTTCTCTTGGAACTTGGGGATGTTGATACGGATGTTTGCAGCAGGATGAAAAACATTATTGCGGCAAAGTGGGATGCACCTAGCCTGATGCGAGAAGTGGAATCATTCATAAATCAAAGGGAAAAAATACTAGAAGAACTCTATGTAATAGAGGATTACGCTAATCATAACTGATTAGGAATAGGGGCTTTAGTTGTGTTCAGCCCCTATTTTTTATACTGCTAATTATTTACTAAGTATGTGGGCTTTGCAAATAGATGGGATGAAAAGGAGAAAAAACACAAACTACGATTCAAACTCCTTAGACTAGCAGGCCTTACAACGATATTCTTTTTTGCTATACTTGGTGCGGAATATTTGGTTAAAATCCTTATTGGTGTTTATCCTTAAATATGCTAAGTGTTTGCTAAGTGTTATGCCAAAGAAATATCCAAGTATTAAAGATGCAGATGCAGTAGGAGTATATCCAGTAATTACAAAACATAGATCTAAATTTGTAGTCTTGACTAAAACTGGAGAATCGGATGGATTTACAAATATCAAAGATGCGGAACAACACTTTTCAAATTTTAAAAAATCTAATTCTAAAAAGATTGATCCATTTAACTTTGATTAATTATTTAAATATGCTAAGTGTTTGCTAAGTGTTATGTGTAATAAATGCAATAAGAAAAATCACAACATTGAGAATCTAGGCGATTCTTATTATTCAAACTCTGTAAAGAAAAATTTGAGGTGGAACTAATTGGGTAAAGCAGGATTCTGTGATAGATGTAACAAGCATCTGGATGATATTTCAGATCACCTAAAGCAGCATAGCGATTTATCTTTCTATGATGAATCATTCAAGAAATCCCTAAAATGGAATTAAGGTGCGTTTGTTGCAACAAAAAAGCAAGTCAATTATGTTACTATCTTTGTCAAAACTGTTACACCCATGTTAAGCCATGCCATCAAATTACATAATCGGAAGAAATTTTGAGTATTCCACTATGTCATTTTTACGCAAGCATGGATATTACTGTATTAGATCGTATGGCTCTAAGGGTGTGTTTGATGTTATCGCAGTTCCACCACAAATTAATACATTAAGGGATTACCCGCAAGGCACGCTATTAATTCAATGTAAGACTAACGGGTATGTCCCCCCTGCAGAACGTGAAAGGTTATCTGCATGCAAGTATGAGGGAACTGCAATTATCGTTTACAAGGATAAGAATAAAAAAAAGGCTTGGCGACATGTATAAGATTTGTTACTTTTGTTTGGAAGTAAAACCTACTTTTGTAGATCCTCAAAGCGGCCAACGCATCTGTAATGATTGCTTTGGTGGCAGGTACAAAAAGAAATCAGATCCAGTAGTATTATCATTTAAGGACTTGAAAGATTTCTTAGAGAAGAATTGGTAATGCAAATAAACTTAGTATTGAATTAGTAGTTTATCCATGCAGTTGTTTTACGAACACGTTAAGCGTTATAGAAAATTAGAATATTATAAGAAATGGCGTCAAAATAATAAAGAATACAGTAAGAAACGCTATCAAAATAATAAAGAAAGGATGAGAGAACACAGTAAGAAATGGTATCAAAATAATAAAGAAAGGATGAGAGAACACAGTAAGAAATGGTATCAAAATAATAAAGAATGGGTTAGAGAACGTGATAAGAAATACCGTCAAAATAATAAAGAATGGGTTAGAGAACGTGATAAGAAATACCGTCAAAATAATAAAGAAAGTATTAGAGAGAATAAAAAGAAACATTATCAAAATAATAAAGAAAGTATTAGAGAATACAGTAAGAAATGGCGTCAAAATAATAAAGAATGGGTTAGAGAACACAGTAAGAAATGGTATCAAAATAATAAAGAATGGGTTAGAGAACGTGATAAGAAATACCGTCAAAATAATAAAGAACATTATAGAGAATACAGTAAGAAATGGTATCAAAATAATCCTGAAAAGAAATTTGTATGTGATTTAAAATACTTAAAAAAACTAGCAATGAAGTACAAAATTTCAGTTAAGGCATACAAATGTGCCTTGATGAGTTGGTCTAAACTCATTCACAAACAAAAGTATTGTCAGGTATGTTATTCCAAAGATGGATTAAACGCACATCATTTACTGTTCAAGGGGTTCTACCCTGAGTTATCTCTTATTCCTACTAATGGTATGCTGCTATGCAAGACGTGTCATAAGGAAGCACATGATCTAAACCCCCGCCCATACCTTCCTATATAGGCCGCCATTTTTGGCTAGAAAATTTAAAGTATAATTAAGTACAGTTAATTAGCCTCAATAGGCATAATACCACGCCTAGTTTAGGCGTATGCCTATTTTTTCAAATCCAAAAAATAAAAAAATTAATTTTAGCTAAAGTATTACCGCTTTTACCCCCCTGCATTCGTGCCTATTTTGACACCCCTTAGAACTTTAAGAATATGTAGGAAACTAAGAAACAAAATTTTTTCTAGTGATAAACATATAATTTATTATTATTATGTTTTTTTATAAAAAAATTAAGGTGTCCTATAGCCTTATGTACGCATTTACTATCTCTATACTAAGTGACTATCAAGCAGGCAACTGATTACGATTTAGTGGCAGGAATCCTATTAGGTGGATATATGAAAGCAATCGGAACTAACGAATGGCGGAAAGCCATTCATATTATGAACTTAATGAATAGTTCTCTAACTCCAAACTTTAGAATCAACGACTTACCAAAGTTTGATGTACCAACAACTGTAGATGGAGATACTTACTACATGGACTATGCTATGGAATATTGCGAAAAGTATATGCCGCTTATCCTACAGGCCAACGCATTGGAGAGATTGAAGTTGTACCAATCTTACAAGAACGCAGAATGACAGGGATTAGCTTAGCTGAGTTAGATCAGCAGCAATCGTTGAAAGAACCAACGGGTTTTCAGGGTACGACATTTTACATGCACAAAGGTGAAAAAATTCCAATTCTTAAAAAAACATGGATTGCAAAACTGGCATCAGTAATTATTAGAAAGACAGAAAGAAGCGATAAAACTTACACTTCTGTTTTATTATCTGGGAAATCCGAATCTGGAAAAAGTACGGTTACAACAACGTTATGCCATAGATTATCTTGCATGACTAATTCACCGTTTGTCATAAAATGGTTTTATGGAAAAGATTTGGGAAACCTTGACAAGATCTTAAAGGATTTGCCAAAGGGGTTAAGGTACATTTTGATCTTTGATGATGTTTCGTATATCCTTGACATGGAAGATGCCAAGAGAAAAAAAGAATTGGTGTCCGCACTCACTACAATCAGGCACACTTTGGGGGGAAAAGTAATAACATTTTTCAATATTCACTATCAAAAGGCATTACCGCCTGCACTTAGAGATGCTGATTTTCGTATCTTAACTAGCATGTCAGATCAGGATGCTGCAAACTGGAAAAATACTTTTGGATGGGATATGGCCAACAGATCAGCAATTTATCGATTTCAAAAACAATATGTAACAAGTACCCAAGAAGGTTATTTTTTTGTAAATGGATTAGAAGAAGGCAGAAACTATAGATACAAGGATTCTGATCCTATGAGAGTGGCATTATGTTCAACGGGTGTGGGGGTTAGAAGTTTGGTTTATCCAAAAGAAGAATGTCAACTATGTCTATCACCTAAAGAGCAACGCAAGGACAAAAAGAACGCCCGAACCGTATATGATGAACTAGTGTATAAAATGAAGAACGGTAAAAGGCGAGCTGACACATCAAAGGCAACTGCTTTAAAATATTGGGCTTACTTTACAATGGCCGAGAAGAAGGCTTTATCTGCCTCTGCACTTTCTGCAATAACACAAGTGCGAAAAAAAGTATCGGAACATGGTATAGATATGGATGAACTTGCAAAAGTGATAAAAGACGAGAATAAAAAAACTTCATAACTTAGTATAGAATTAGTAAATTGTGTTAGATTTAGGCCTTTTCATCATACTATTCACAATGAGTTTAGGATTTCTTGTATTTACTTTAATTAGAAATCTTGGTACTGTCTCTTTTATATTTAGAATATTTGCGTTTTTACTTTTCTTGATCTTGGCAATATTCCTAGCTACAGGCCAAGACGTAGGAACGCAAACTGATAGGGTAGAAATAACAAATCATCCTGATGGTACTATTACTAATGCAACAACACAGGAAACAAAACTGTTTATCAATTCCGCAAATGGATCATGGCTAGGATGGGTATTCTTTGGTTTAGCCTTGTTTACTGCAATTCTGTTTATACGGGATATGTACGGGTAATAGTGGTTAATCATGGCTATGTACAAGACATTTCTGAGCATCTACATTTTCCTAATGTGTGTCAATGGGTTTGTAATGATAGTAGAGGTATCAACTGATACAGGCCTTGCAAAGCCATTTGATTTTCAAAAGCATTGTCATAATGTTTTAGATCAACCTATAGGCATTACAAACTCTACGGGCTTTTTTGGCACTTATAATAGTGAAATTGAATGTACTACTGCAGTATCTACCTATACTTGGCATACCCTAAATTTTGATGTGGATGAACCCTCTATGCAAATTATGACAAGTAATGGAAATTTTATCACTTCAACTACTAATTCAACTTATGTTAGTAATCCTCTAGCCCTACTTGCAGGAGAATTAATGATTTGGGATGCAATATGGGGCTTTTGGAATGTAATAACTGCAGGATCTATGTTTAGCGTACTTGAAACATTTGGAATCCCTGACATATTTGTAACTGTAATGCAAAGCATCATGGGGGTGTATTTGGCCTTGACTATCCTGAGTATAAAGTGGCAATTCTAATAATTTTTTATATACGCTACTAAGGGATTGCTAAGTATCATGTTCGGTATGGACAACATAATGGGAGTTATTTATCTCGTTGTTGCACTTCTGATTTCTGTGATAGTATTACAAGCATTCGATTCAGTTATCGACTGTAATACACTTACAGCAACAGGTGTAGCAGGCGGGGCAGCAACTCCTGCAAGTACAACCTGTAACGCCATTAAAGATAACGGATGGTTAGTATTGGGAATCTTCCCAGTAGTATTAATCCTACAAGTCTTGGGTGTCTTTAGAGGTATCTTTAGCGGTCAACAATAAACAAACCACTAAGATTTCTTTTTTATTTTTATATGAGTGCTAATGCTAATTAGTAGTCTTGATTCAGATTATCTTACGTGGAATATTTGCCATGTTCTTCTCAACTATTGTTTACTTTGTTTCCATGCCAATGCTTTATGAGATTGCATTTGAATGGACATTCTGGGTAGGTGCAACCCCTGAGCAATTAGTAATTCGTGATAACCTATATGGTGTGTTTATTATCTTACCCGCCCTTTGGATCGGAATTATATTGTTCTGGATGTATAGTGCAGCATCAAGAAAAGATGTGGATGCGTATGTATGATGAAAATCCTTCTTGGCCTTTTTGTACTGTTATTAATTCCAGTTAGTGCAGCATTTGCAGAAATAGAAACAACTGGACAAAATTATGATTTGATAGAGGATTTCACTATTGGTCAAGCCACTTGGCAATCCCACCCTGAAAGGATAATGAACGGTTCATGGCAGAACTATGTCCTTACAGTTAATGACCAAAAGGTAATGTTTCATAGTAATGCAGTTGGTTCTTTAATTTATGACAAGGACTCTTGTTCTTACTCCATTTATGAAAACGGTTTTGACGGTGAGCAAATCATTCCAAGTGTTTCAGCAGTTGCAACATATCTTAACAATGGTCAATGGCAAAACCTTCCTATCAATGATGAGGCATGTACCGTATCAACTATTCCATATGAAGATGGTGTGTACCTTACAAGTACAAAAACAATTACAGAAGATATTACAGAAGATGTTTTCATTCCAATAAGTGCAGAATTATTTTATGGTAATTCGACCTTTTCTGGATTCACATTAATTACAAACAGTACAGGGGGTACAGGTTATTTCAACGGTGAAACAATTACCACAACTGGTCAAGTCGTGGAACAATTTACACAAGAATTAAGACTGGACATTAATTCAGGATTCAAGGAAACCTTCAAGGTGACACATGATGGAACGGAACAACTAGGAATTTCACAAACAGTTCATGTTGGTAGTGAGATTGTGATAGGTGAAACTGTAATCCCAATAGCACAATACAATGGTCAATCCTTTGACCGTTCCTTCATTGTTGATAATCAAGCAGAAATTTTACAACTTACAGATTCAATCAATTACGACTTTGATACAGGTATTGAAAGTCTAACAAATGTAAATATAATCTTTGATGGGGATTACAAAGTTAATTTGGATTACGCAAACGGATTAGAGGGTGTTCCCTTTGTAGGCTATCTTGAGATTGACCCAACCTTTACAACAACTGCTGGAACTTATGGTAGGGCAGTAACAACATCTACATCAAGTGGCTCGTCTTGTTCAACCACATTCAGTTCAACAAACACTGCCACTTACATCCAAAGAACAAACACTGGAACTAATCAGGGATGTCAATCAGTTTACTATTCTTTTGATACCACTTCAATTCCAGATACAAGCATAATTACTTCTGCCGAACTTGAATATGATGTAGTTTATGCAGGCAACAGTCCGCCAAACATTACATGGAGAGAGTTATCCACAACACCACCTGACGGACAAACAACAGTTGATGATGCCCTGACTGGAACTGTCATAACTGCATCTGACAGTGGTGGCGGAACAACTGGAACTGGAAAAACAATAGCATTAAACTCAAATGGTTTAACTGGAATTGGTAATGGTTTATCCTCTAACACATATTCACTCACTGGGTATTTTGATAATCATGTAAGAGATGGCACAGAAAGAACTATCGGGTTTGGCAGTACAACAACCAAATTAAATGTAGTTTATTCAATCCCAATAGCACCTGATGCACCAACAAACCTATCAACTGTAACTGGAATCCCGATTGAACTTGATTGGGCTGATGTACCAACTAGTGGAAATGGTGGCTCACCAATTACTGGCTACAAGGTTTTCCGTACCCTAAACGAGTTTGCTTTAACTGAATTGCCTGACAATTCAGGTTCAGATTCACAGATTACATTTACTTCAAATGAATTATTGTTGCATGGACTTGTAACTACATCTACAACTGGTGTACCACCAGCAAACCCTGATGAGGATTTCACCACATCAAGTGGATGGGTTGCCAATCGTGCAAATGCCAATATTGCTTCTGGAGTATTATCATTTAGTACACAAACCACAGGTGGAAATACTTCAATCGTTTATGATTTGGGAAGTTCAGCAAGTGACACATGGTTGTTAAGGGCAAAAATACATGTGCCTACTCAAAGTCATAATGGTGTAGGTTGGGCTCATGGCGTATTCTTTGGATTATCTGATAAAGATAGTGTAACAACGGGTGCAGATTCACAAGATTTCATTGGAATGAAGTATCTACATGATAACATAGATAGACCATTGGGTGGTACTTGGGCTGATAATCAACATCTAAACATGAATCCTACTGGTGGATATGGTTCACAGTTTGGAAGTAACATTGGTGATAACACAACAATGTATATTGAAATCATAAGAGAGTCAGCAACCACCTACAAGGTAAATCATTATTCTGATGCTTCATACTCTACATTGGTTTCATCATTATCAACAATAACAATGACCTCAACACCAACTAATTTGGATCATATAGTGTTTAGAAATGAACATAGTAATTATCCTAATGGTGGTGGTGAAACACTAACCATTGATGATTTAATATTTAAAAATGGTGTAACAACAATGACAGCAACAGCAACTTGGGATACTATTACTCTTACAGATTCCTCAACTAATACTGTACCAGTGACATTTTCTGGAACATCAACAACTGGAACAATCGGCAACGCTATCGCTTCTCCAAACTTATCATATTCCAATGCAAACCTACCAAGTGGCACAGCACCATTTAGTGTGGGGGGATGGGTTGGACTTAATT
>Ga0255049_10000050_pt1 | contig 62517 bp, 70 predicted proteins | sample JV7_2_3_MG_FD_183615 | JGI IMG/M metagenome (GOLD analysis project Ga0255049, IMG submission 183615) | Seawater microbial communities from Jervis Inlet, British Columbia, Canada - JV7_2_3 | ecosystem: Environmental > Aquatic > Marine > Inlet | place: Canada: British Columbia | collected 2016-10-06 | reverse complement strand
CATGACAAATACATCGCCTTTTGTGGTGCACCGGCACATTTGATCGGCATGGGCGGCTGAGTGAAGACGGCCCGCCCTGATTCAAGGCCTTCCACCAGTGACCATGTGTATGGCGCCATTTCGAAGAGATAGTTTGAGGTCACACCATTGCTGCCAAGACTGTCGACCAGCCCATCGACCGCATCCCAGTCTAGCTTGAGGCCGGGTGCCGCGACCAATACTCGGTAGGCAACGCGAGTCCCGTCCTCGAGTACCACACAATTTTTTTGCGGCTCGAAATCAGCAACAGCTGCCTTCTTCCATTTCACGGCGCCTGGCATCACCGAGGCCATCGATCGCTCAGTTTTCTCCGGCTCAAATATGCCGCCACCAACCATCGTAAAACCTGGCTGGTAGTAATGTGTCTCCCGCGGTTCGATGATCAGAATATCCAGTCTGGGATCTCGCTTGAGCAAACTGGCTGCCGTCGCAATTCCGCCTGACCCTCCGCCAACGATGACAACGTCATGGCTATCCGGTGTAATGGGGGCAGCATCCGCTCCCTGCAATTCGCCAGCTCGTGATTCCAGTCGTGGTCGTAACCCCTTGAGGTCGTACCCTGCGTCCATCGCAGTCGACATGATCGTGTTGACATCGAGCAGCTCTGCCTCGGTCAGCGCCCACAAAGTTGTGCATCGCATTCCGGAGCGGCAATACGCGAGAATAGGTCCTTTTACACTCTTGTATGCTTTCGCGAAGTCGGCAACGTTATCGTCTGAAACTAAGCCAGAGGGCACCGGCATGTTAATAAAGTCGATACCGAGATTAGCCGCTGCATCCGCGATCGACTTCGCATCCGGTTGACCCGCCTGTTCATGGTCGGGCCGGTTGCAGATGATCGTCCTGATCCCCTGCGCTGCAGCCAGACCGATGTCATGCGCATTGACCTGTTCGGATACGAAAAATCGAGGGGTCACTTTCTTGAGGTTCATTTCAGCAATCTCTTCAGCTATAGCCTAGAAGCCAAGGGCATCAGGCGCGGATCGGATCAGGATGTAGATTCCCATGACGATAAGGAAAACCCCGAAGCTTTTCTTCAGTGTGTTTTGTGGCAAGTGATTGGCAAGTTTTCCGCCCGCAAGGCTGCCGGCGATGCCAAGGCCGGTTACAATCAGCAGCGTATTCCAGTCAAGCTCCAGGTTCTGCGCTTCGAGAACATCTGTGTATTTGTAGAAACCGCTGTACGATTTCAGGGCGATGATGACCAGGCTCGTGGCAACTGCCCGGTGCATCACCATACCACCCAGCAGTACCAGTGCCGGGATAATCAGGAAGCCGCCACCGACTCCTACCAGACCAGTCAGCACTCCCACGCCCAGTCCGTCACCTGCGATTTTCCAGGTCGCTCGTGCTTCATGTTCGCCACCAGAGCCAAGATCAATCGGCCGCAGCATGAACCAGGAGGCTAACAACATCACTCCGGCAAACAGCGTGAGCTGCATGATTCCTGACAGGTAGGCTGCCAGGGCAGCGCCTAAATACGTGCCCGCCATACCCGGCAAGCCGAAGACCAGCACATTGTGCCAATCGACCAGTTTCGCCCGCAGAAATTGCAGACTTCCAACGAGCGCGATCGTACCGACGACAAACAGCGATCCGGCAATCGCCACTTTCTCATCCTGGCCGATCAGGTAGACAAGTACAGGAACCGTGAGAATTGATCCGCCGGAACCCAGCAGACCCAGGCTGACACCAATCGCGACCGCACCCGGCCAGGCGAGTATCGACGCTGGCATTACAGAAGCACTTTCTTACAGGACATCGACCGGAACCTTTAGATACCTCACACCATTAGCTTCCGGTTCTGGTATATCGCCTGCACGAATATTCACCTGAATGGACGGTATGATTAACTTCGGTACACCGAGTTGCGAGTCGCGCCCGGTTCGGAAAGCGGCGAACTCCTGTTTCGTTATTCCATCGTGAATGTGAATGTTGTTCTGCCGTTGCTCGTCCACACTGGTTTCCCACGCGTACTCGTCACGGCCGGGCGCCTTGTAGTCATGACACATGAACAGTCGTGTCTCGTTTGGCAAACGGAAAATTTCCTGAATTGAGTCATACAGCACTTCGGCGTCGCCTCCCGGAAAATCGCAACGCGCTGTACCGAAATCCGGCATGAAGAGCGTATCGCCAACGAAAGCCGCATCTCCGATCACAAACGTCACGCAGGCGGGAGTGTGTCCCGGTGTGTGCACTACCTTCGCCTCAATATTGCCTATGGGAAACGTGTCGCCATCTGCCAGCAGCACGTCAAATTGGCTGCCGTCGGTCGCAACATCATCGAGATTGAAAATGCCGGTGAATACGTCCTGTATGGTGGTGATATGGTCGCCGATCGCGGTTTTCGCCTGTAACCGTTGTTTGAGCACGGGCGCTGCTGACAGGTGATCAGCATGAACATGCGTTTCCAGAACGATATCGAGTGACAGTTTGTTCGCTTCGATAAATTCGATGACCACATCCACTGAGGTAGTCGAAGTCCGCCCGGCGGCGAGATCGTAATCGAGAACCGGGTCAATGACAGCGCACTGGCCCGTTTCGGGGTCGGCAACGACATACGTGACCGTGTTGGATACTTCATCAAAAAATGGCGTAACCTTGGGACTGACCATTAAACGTTCCTCGTCTGGACCGCGATAGGGGCGACGGCGTTTCACCCGTGACTACCTTAAGTTCCTGCGTGGTGAGGTGCAGGCGCTTCTCTTTGCCCATCGAGTGGCTCGCGGTTATTGCCATCTATTCGAATTGCATCCATGACTCTGCACGAGCATGGTTTTTTCTGTATATTAGAAAATCCTAACATAAAAGAAAGCCTGCGTTTGAGCATCTTGAATACACACCTCGTCCATCGTCTGGGAGTTTTCGTTCTTACTCTCGGTTTTTTCGTACCGGCGATTTCGCTTGCGGGCCAGTGTCCGCCAGCAAGTGGCGTGGCGGTACAGGTGCTTGGTTCTGGTGGCCCGATAGCCGATGATGGCCGCGCATCGTCCGCCTATTTGGTCTGGGTCGACGGCAAATCTCGTATATTAATTGATGCCGGTGGCGGCACTTTTCTTCGCTTCGCCGAGGCGAAGGCCAATTTTCGCGACCTGGATTTTATTGGTCTGAGCCATTTTCACGCCGACCACTCTGCCGATTTCCCTGCGTTACTCAAGAGCGGCAGCTTCAGTGGCAGATCTGAGCCTTTGACCGTGGCCGGGCCGGACGGAAGTGGTCTTTTCCCTGGTCTGCACCAATTCCTGGCCAGCCTGTTGGACGCGGATTCGGGCGCCTTCGCGTATCTCAGTCCTTACCTGACCGGTAACGGCCGACTGCCTATGCTTAATGCTGTCGAAGTGGATTCAGAAGATACGGAACCACACACTGTGTTCGGCAATAACGACAGCCCCATTCAGATAGAATCCATGCACGTACCGCACGGAATCGTCCCAGCGATAGCGTTTCGCGTTCGAATCGGCGCTGAGGTCGTCGTATTCGCGAGTGATCAAAACGGCGACAAGCCTGAATTTGTTGAGTTTGCCAGGGATGCCAGCCTGCTGATCATGCACATGCCGGTACCCGAGGACGTGACTGGTGTCGGTAGAAAACTGCACGCACCTCCCAGTGTAATAGGGACTATCGCTAATGATGCCAACGCAAAAATGCTGGTAATTAGCCATCTTATGGAACGTAGTCTGCGTGATTTGCCGCGAAACGTGGGCTTGGTAAAATCGAGGTTCGGCGGACCGGTTGATGTTGCCGATGATCTGCGTTGCTACAAAATTGAGAATCAGGAAGAGTAAACATGGAAGTATCTGAGGATTTCGATCTGGACGCGATGAAGAAGGCGGCGAAACAAGCCAGCGCGTTGATGAAGACATTGGGGCATCAAGGCCGCCTGATGATCTTGTGCCAGCTTGCGACGGGAGAAAAGTCGGTCGGTGAACTGTCCCGCTTGCTGGATATCGCACAGTCTCCGCTTTCCCAGCATCTTTCGAGAATGCGGAGCGAGGGCCTGGTAACGCCGCGGCGCAATGCGCAGACGGTTTACTACTCCCTGAACTCCGACGAGGCCGGCAAGATAATTGAGTGTGTCTACAACCTTTATTGCGCAAATAGCTAGTCAACAGTGTGTTCGACACTGCACGCCGATACCCCTTATTCCTTGGGAAACTTGGTTTATTCCCGACCATTACTTGCAGAACGCCGGGGTTTTCTGCTTATATTAAGTTTATCTAAAGTATGTATATTTCGTTTGTTCTTAACGAAATTCTTACATCACAGTTCAACTGGGGAGTAAATGAAGTGAACCTGAAACGCGTACTAACAACAACTGTGGCCGTTGCCCTGAGCGCTGCGATTTGCAGCCCGGCTTTCGCCACCAACGGCTATTTCACCCACGGCGTTGGCACTGCCTCGAAAGGTATGGCTGGCACCGGCATAGGATCAAATGCTGATATGGGCACAATTATGGCGGCATCCAATCCTGCACTTGGCGTATTTGCCGGCGACCGATGGGAGGCTGGTCTTTCGTTCTTCAGCCCGATGCGCAGCTACACAGCAAGCGCGAGCCAACTCAACGGCGGCTTGATCCCGATCGATCCCGGTAACGGCGTTTTCTTGCCGTCGCTCACAATTACCCCGGGTGAAGTAGATAGCAGCAGCGAGCTCTTCTTTATTCCTTATGTGGCCAAGAACTGGAGCCTGCAGAATGACGCTAACGTGTCGCTTGCATTCTATGGTCGTGGCGGAATGAACACAGACTGGGATGACTCAAGCGGCGCAGAGGCAACGTCGTATTTCTGCGGTGGCAATCCGCAGGCGGGCGAGCCCCCTGCGACGAATTCCGGACCTTACTGCATCGGCAAATCGGGTGTCGACCTGATGCAGGCATTTCTGGCAGTTAACTATTCGGCCAAAATCGGCGACAATTTTTCATGGGGTATCGGACCGGTTTTCGCCATACAACTGTTTGAAGCAAACGGGGTCGGTACGTTCGCGCCGATAACCGAGTCCTTCGCCGCCTCGGGTGGCACTGCATTTCCGACATCGCTCAGCAACAACGGACACGACACTTCGACCGGGTTTGGCTTTGGCGCCGGACTGTGGTGGGGTATCAGCGACTCCGTCAGTCTTGGTTTGGCGTATCAGTCAAAAATGTCCATGAGCGAGTTCGACGACTACGCGGACCTGTTTGCCGAACAGGGCGGCTTTGATATTCCTTCCAGCATCAAAGCCGGCCTGTCATTCCTCGCGACGGACAAGGTACGCGTCAATTTTGACATTGAACAAATTGCCTATAGCGACGTCGACTCTGTCGCTAACCCAATGGCGAACCTGGTTACGTGCCCAACGCTGCCGTTTGGCGGGACCAGCCTGCCGAATTGCCTTGGCGGCAACGCTGGTGGCGGCTTCGGTTGGGACGACATGACGATTTACAAACTGGGCGTAGAGTGGCAAAGGGATGAGAACAGCACCTGGCGTTTTGGTTACAGCTTTGGCGAGCAGCCGATTCAGGCAGCAGATGTCCTCTTCAATATTCTCGCGCCCGGCATCATGGAACAGCACCTCACCCTGGGATTGACGCGGCAACGTGCCAATGGCGGCGCATGGTCATTCTCGTTCATGTACGCGCCGGAAAATACTTTAACTGGCCCAAGCATGTTCGATCCGACCCAGACGGTCGAGTTGAAGATGAGCCAGCTTGAGTTTGAGGTCGGCTTCAGCTTTTAGGAAATAGGCTTCTACGAAATACCTGGGGCAGCTACTGAGATTGTTTGCTGTCGTCCTGCAACGATACGGCAGGCGCAATAAGCTCCCGTCTCGGCAGCTGCCTCATGAACTTGATGACGCTGTCCACGACGTCGTACGTATACAGGTCACGAGAGAAATGATCCGCGCCGGGTACTTCAATATGCGTGACGAGTGGGTTCTCGACCTCGCTCATGCGCGAGGCTAACGTTGGGACGATTTCATCCTGACTGCCAGACAAGACAAGCGTCGGTATAGTGACTTTCTGCAGCAGCGGTATGGTGTCGCTGTCTGCAGCGGGACCGTAGTACGAAAGGTAAGTGGATGCCAGGACATTCGCGTTCTTGCAGTGCAGAAAATCGATTCCCTCAAGTGTGTCATCAGTTGAGCCCGAGTCGATAGTCTGGAGAACCTCCGCGCTGGCAACTGCATCCGTCACAGACGGCGTCAACAGTATTGCCATTTGAGCGCTACGCACGCCTTGCAGAACGTGCTTCACGACTTGATTGGCACCTCTCGAGTGCCCCAACAGGACGATCTGCCCGGCGCCATGCTCGGTAAGCCATCGTATCCAGGCCTCGATCTCATCCACTGCGTCGCTAGATTTATGCGTATGCAGAGTATCGCAAGGGAAGAAGCCCTCGCGATCATCAATGTTCAGCGATAAATTGATGGCCAGCGAGTCTTGACCGGATTCCACAAATACTGATTGCAGAGCCTCTATAAACCCCATGTCCTTGTGCCCAAGAGTGCCGTGTACGATCAGCACAACACGACTGTTCAGCTGGGGTCCACCGGCAGGCACCATGTCACCGTTTAGCGTGTAGGGCCCGCGTTCGATCGTTACCTTGTCTGCAAGCACAGGGACCGCAATGAACATCGCAAGTATTCCACCACAAGCGGCAAGGCGCAGTCCTGTTGTCACATCCATGATTTGTTCATTACTATTGACCAAGGCCTTAAGAAAGACGAATGGTGCCGACTTCCTCATCTCAAACCTTGCCACGTTACCCAACGAGCTTGGTTTGCCAGTGCAAAATAAACGCGTAGCAAGAAGATCACCGCAGACCTGCGAGCATCGTTGCCAGACATTCTGGACGAACCAACCGTCACGAAAGCGCTTGGCTCTAAAATCCTAACGCTACAAAGCTGACATCACTCGATCCAGCTTCTCGCGTACCGCGGCTGCAAGCGGCAAGACATTTTCGTCATCTACCAGCCCCATCACTGCCCCTGGATCCATGAAGGAAACGTGGACCGTGCCGCCATCGTCCTGGCGCACCAGGACATTGCACGGCAACAGTAATCCAATATCGGGAACTGCTGAAATAGCCTGATGCGCTAGCGTTGGATTGCACGCACCAAGGATTCGGTACGGCGGCATATCTTTGTCGAGCTTCTTTTTCAGCGTTGCAGCGACGTTAATATCAGACAACACACCAAAACCTTCGGTGGCCAGAGCATCGATCACGTTATCGATGGCAGTGTCAAAATCTGTCGTTACCTCTTTACCGAATCCGAAATTATTTTCCACGTCCCTTCTCCTCAATATTTAATCTTTAAGTCTGCGGGTGTTCTGGCCAATGTCAGCATATCAACTCTCCAAATTCGTCTGTAATCAGGTGAATCACGTACTGATTTTGAGTAGAACCTGGCTCATTCAAACAACCAGCTGCGCCACAGTAAACCTAGCTGAGTACTGTATCCGAAGTCACGTCTGACGACCTTGAGCTCACTGTCCAGAACGTAGTAGGTTGGAAACCCGTGCACCTTCCAGTCCGTTGCGACCTCGGGACCTCCCATCACAACCGGCGCATTCAATTCATGCTCGTTCGCGTACTCCAGGATCTGTCCGCGTTCCTGCCAATCAAGAGCAACAATGACAATGGCTAACTCTTCCTCGCTCCGCCATTCTCGCAAGCGGACGATATTGTCCGCACTTGCAGAGCAATACGGGCACCAGGGTGCAAAAAAGTAGATCAGGACCGGCGTTCCTTTCAAGTCCGAAAGATCAAACTCTTCACCCTGCAATGTCGTTGCGCGAAGTGTTGGGGCCGGTTCGTGACTGGTTGGCAGAAGATTGCGTGCCTGATAAGCGCTAATCGCCATGAACGCGGCGATGAACAACATCGCCTCGGCGAGCAGGATTGAATACCTGCGCAATCGCGATGGCGCTGGAGGTTCTATCTTGCTCATTTTTTATTCGCGACCGATCCGGTCTCGATAGATACCGGGCTCTGAATCGGCGATTTCGACCGCGGCGACGACCTTTTGATAAAAGCCTTTCACGTGCTCGCCCACGCCGCCGATCACGGCATAGGCGTAACCAGCTTCATACATCGCAGCAAGTGAGGCGACCAGGAGCGCCGCGCCGACACCCAAACCGCGCGCCATCTCGTCGGTGCCGGTGGGACCGAACATGCCTCTGGCCGTCGCGTCGTAACAGGCGAATCCCAGTAGTTCTCCGTCTCGCGTTGCAATGTGGCAGCTAGCCGGTACACGCGAGAGCGCAGCTTCGCATTCTCCTGCCCAGCAAGAACCCTCTTTATCGAAGGACTGTCGAACCCAGTCAAGAATCACGTCCCTTTCGTAGGCCATTGCAAGTCGGATAGTAATGCCCTGTTTGCCGACGTGGTCAATACGCCCGGACGTCCCTCCAAGATTGTATAGTGGTACCAGCATGTCCATCGAAAGCGCTCGCTTGAGAGTTTATTGCAGCCGTTCTTTTTCGCTGGTGGGTAACGCGAAAAACTGGATTTCTCCGAGATCGCCCTCTAATGTCTCAAGCGACGCAGGTGCGTCATTTTTGAGCTTCTCGACCCATCGATTCGCGTCGGTCATATAGTGATCGTAGAGCTGTTTTCTGAGCGCTACGGTGAGAACAGCCGGGTCGTTGTCATCATCACGCAATGCCGCATCCAGCGAGAACGTCTGCAGCGCCGTCGACTCATGCTTATGTGTCCACGTTCCGCTGCACAAATCGAAGTCGTACAAACTCAAGAACAGATGGCCATGGCGAGCGATAAACAGGACGGCATCGATAACGTAGTCTGCTTCGGCATCATCCATGACCCAGTGCAGTCCAACTCGACACCAGCCTGGCTTCATACCGCAGTAGCCGTGCTGCACAGCACCCCGATACAGTTCGGACGTGTCGTCATCAATGTCCAATAGTCTGTGCCCGTACGGTCCAGCGCATGAACAACCCGCACGAGACTGAATGCCAAAGAGGTCATTCAATAAGGCGGTAACAAATTTGTGATGCAGATAGCCGCCAACAGAACTCTTGATGTTGAACGACAAGATACCCACGCGCTGCGCAGGGTCCGGATTACCGAGGATTTCGATACCTTCTTCTTCGCTCCACCGATCAAACGCCCGCGCCGTCAGCTCATGCTCTCGCTTATTGATGAAGCCGACACCGACGCGGTCCTTGATTTGAAATACCAGGCCAGCTTTGAGTGTTTGCAATACGCCGGGTGTGCCGGCTTTTTCACGCTCTTCAATTCTCCCAATGAAGTCCTGACCGTTCATGCCGACGTAGTCGACTGTACCGCCGGCGCTGACAGTCGGTGGCAGATCCCGGTCGTAGATACGTTCATTGAAAACCAGCACACCACTGGAACCGGGACCACCCAGGAATTTATGCGGGGATATGAAGATCGCATCAATGGACGGATCCTCATCACCGACGGGCTCGGGGTTCATATCTATTTCAACGTACGGTGCACAGGCAGCAAAGTCGAAACAGGCGATGGCGTCATGCGCGTGCAGCAGGCTCGAAATACGCCTGACATCGGAGCGCATGCCCGTCACATTTGAGGCGGCAGAAAACGAGCCAATACGAGTTCGATTTTGGTACGCCGGATCTCGCAAGAGTTCCTCAAGATGTACCAAATCGATATTGCCACTGGCATCCATTCGAACCTGGACTGTCGTGGCGAGTGACTCACGCCAGGATATCTCGTTGGAGTGATGCTCGTAGGGGCCGATAAATACAACAGTCTGCGAATTGTGAAAAAGGTCGCCGACATCCTCGCAGCTCACTTTAGAATCGGAATCCGCCAGCATGTCGCAAATGTTCTTGCGCGTCGCGGGAGGTAACGCAACGCCCACTAGTTGTTGCAGCTTATCGATAGCACCGGTAGCGCCGGTTCCGCAGGCAATAATGCGTCCGTTCGGCCCCGCGTTGACCGACTTCTTGATGCTCTCCTCTGCCTCGTGCAGGAGTTGGCTCATACTGCGACCGGTGATGTCGTCTTCGGTATGCGTGTTAGCGTAAATTCTTTGCAAGCCCTGCAGATACGATTCCACAAACTTCAAACAACGCCCCGAGGCCGTGTAGTCGCAGTACGACATCAGCCTCTCGCCGAATGGCGTCTCAAAGGTCGAATCCACACCAACGATTTGCTGGCGAAGATAGCTTGGATCTATTGTGGGGTGTTTCATATGCGACCTATTCTAAACACTAACTATGCGCGATGGGTGCTTCCGTGAAAAGATAGTCCTTCAGCTCCTCCATCAGCGAGGTGCTCGCCCGGTGCATATCTCGCCTCTCAAGTCGTCCAGCTTGAATCCCGTAGTCTCGTCCACCGGATACACCGCCTGAATCTGCGTCCGACATCGCAGCCACTCCAGCTCGTCGGCACAAGTACGGATGTTCTGCGGCCCGCAGAGTCGCTAGCCTGTGTTCAGGAGGCTTGTAGACAATGACTAATCAAGATTCCGCGGCGAAAATGCCGCAACATGTTGCCGCGATCGCCGCCTGTGGCTACGCCATATGGGCGTCCGACGACGTCAATCCCGATCTACGTGCGCGATTTGACGGCCAGCAAATTCGCGTTGCCGGCGTGCGTAATGTACGAATATGGGGTTTGCAGGTCGATGATGAACGGGAGCTGCCCGGCCGCGAGCGGACCGAGATACCGGACGAGGAAACCTGGGAAATCAACCTCGAGGCGAAAGATGGCTCGCATTTCGAATTCAATTCGACCCTATTAAGGGCGGCAGCGGCTTAGCCGCAGGCTACAGCGCGGACATGTTTGCCTTCGGTGGCGCTCAGCAAGTCAAACAAGCGTCCTTGAAGCGTTTGTAGGACAACCAGGACATAACGAAGAACACCGCTGACATCGCAATCGAAAGATAATCAAACTGGTGGCGGCTGAAAGACAGGTACACGCCAACAGCGGCAAGGATCGCGCCGAAAAACGCATACATCGACACCGATGCCGGCATCGGCGGTTTCAGTCCAATAGCAAAACTTTGCTTGAGTCTGGTTGCCAGGAGATATGCCTCCTGGAGCTCTGCAGCACAATTTTCACTGCACGCGATTCCCTGCCCGGTATCGTCACTGCAGTCCGTACAGGTGGCTTTACCGCAGTGGCGGCATACCGCGATCGCCGCGCGATCCTGATGTCGATAACATTGCATGCCAGGTTCTCTCCAGATTCATTGTCGCTTGAAACTTATCGGCGTACCCACAATCATAACCCTCTCATCCTTTGCACAAATAAGAGTTTGCGATGATTAGACAAATTTACCTGCAGGTCGTTGAATCGATTTCAGCGGCGACCGTACCCGAGTCGAGCGGCGCAGATCGAGAGGCCGCTTTGCGTCTTGCGACAGCCGTACTCATGATCGACGTCGCACGCGCCGATCATGTATTCGAGGAAAGCGAGTTCGATTCGATGTTGCAGCTCATCGAGTCCCATTTCGAATTAAGTCCTGAGCAAGCCGCAGAACTGGTCAATGCGGCTGGCGAAAAGGCGGATGACATGGTTTCCCTGTTTGAATTTACTCAACTCCTGCACAAGCACCTCGATGAAAGAGAAAAAGGCCGAATTGTCTCTTTGCTTTGGCAGGTCGCCTATGCCGATGGCCAGCTCGACAAATATGAGGATTCACTCGTGCTTAAGATCAGCGATTTGCTTTACGTCAGTCGCGGCCGTGTTATGCGCCTGAAACATGACGCCCAACAACGCGCCTAGTCTTCCGCGTCCGGCTCTTCGTCTTCGACCAGCGCCTGCAGTTTCTCAACAGCCTCTTGCCGTGCAGAGAATCCACCACGCAAATTAAGGTCACGCTGCGGGAACGGAATCTCAATTCCATACTCGGTCAACTTACTCTCGAGTTCCCACAGATACGCCGCGCGAGTTCGAGTGGGTCGTCTTGCACCTTGTCGGTTAACCCAGACGAGTAACAGAAAATCCAGACTGCTGTCGCCGAAGTCCACAAGCCAGACCTCAGGATCTCGGCCCTTCATATTGGTGAGTGTGTATGACACTTCAGCGGCCGCTTCCTGCGCTGCTTTGCGTACCAGCTCTTTGTCGCTGCCATAAGCCACGCCAAACGGAATACGAACTCGCAGAATTCGCTCGCCCAGTGTCCAGTTTGTGAGGCGTGCTGTAACGAATTCAGAGTTCGGGACAACGATATCGATATTGTCATTGGTATTAATGAGTGTGCTGCGCACATTGATCGATTTGACGGTGCCGGTAAGGCCGGTGTCGAGCTCGATGTAGTCACCAACGCGGAGGGAGTGCTCAAACAGGATGATCAGGCCTGAAACAAAGTTACTGACTATGGCCTGCAGTCCAAAACCGATACCAACACTGAGCGCGCCGGCGATAAGTGCGAGCTTGCCAAAGTCGAGGCCGATGGTCGATAGCGCGATAATTACTGCAAATATGATTATCGTGTAGTGGGTCAATCGCCCCACGGTGTACAACGATGCCTGCGTTCCGGCGGAATCCCTGTCGCTGACTCGACCTATTGCATGCCGAATGCCACGAGAAAGTAGGAACGCAACGATCAGGATGATCAGGACTCTCAGGATGTCGCCGCCTGTGACCGGCGTTCCCCCGACGTCGAACAATGTGACGTCGCCAAGCCCCCCAACTCGCAGCGACAATGCCTTCAGGTCTCTGCTAACGCCTGTGAACCAGGACCTGAATGCTCCTGAGTACTCCGCAACGGCCTGGTCTACTACCTGGCTGATCAGACTAAGGTCAGCAACGTCGGCGCCTAAATCTGCTATTCGGTTTAACGTACCCTGTGCGGTACCCAATCGTTGGTCCAGCAGTCGGCGCGACGCTCGATCCAGGTCGTCCCGGGCGACCGTTTGAACTGCGAGCAGCTCATCTTCTGTGCTTCGCTGCCATTCCGCTGCAGTTTGGTCGATGCGTCGCAGAAGCTCCGACCACTCCAGCGCTTGATCCTGCAGAATGTTCATATCAGGCAAAGTTGCGAGCTGTAGTTCCGTCCACCAGCGACGCGCCTGTGCTTCGGCCAGGGCAACCTCTGCTAACGCCAGCGAGACCTCTGCATCCACAAGTTTTTGTTGTTGCAGTTGCTGTTGTGAGCGACCCTGCGCCGTGTCCAGGTCCAGTCCGGTTGCCGCCAGTTCAGCGGCGCGCAACTGCTCCTGACTTTCTGCGACAACCTCTTCTTGCTGCAGAACCTGCTCAATCAGGTCAAAAAGCCTCGCCTCTTCAGGTGTGGTCGCTAATCTCTCGACGGCGAAATCGACACGCTCAATGGTTGCCTCCGCATAACTTTCGGCACTCTGATAGCGCAGTGTCAGGATTTGCAACCGTCGATCGGCGATGGCTTGTGCCGATCGAGTTTGTATTAGCCGGAGTGCTGCAAGCAAGCGCTCGTCACCGGCAGCCGCACTCACGTAGTCCTTGAAAGCCAGGTCTCTTCGCTTGCCGGCACCATCCAGAGTGCGTTGCTCACGATCGACCTCAATCTGTACCTGTGCCGCACTGGCGGCGGCGTCCCGCAAGTCGGCGGCAAGGCCCAGGAGTTCATCGATGGAATAATTAACGGCGGGTTCCGGCAGCGCCTGCGCCTTCGACTCCGGCTCTTCCGACAACGCAATATAGGCACTCAGGTTATCGCTAATCGCATCTAGAAGGGACTGACCAGCCGCCTGATTCGGCGTCTGTAACTCTGCAATCTGTTCGCCTATGTACGCGAGAAACGCATCGGCCTGTGTCTCCGCATCATCTCCGGGCCGTTCGAAATAGGACCACCAGGTCGTTTCGAGCGATGGCAATTCAGGCTTTTTTGGAGTGGCGTCTTCCGAAAAGTCCTGAGCATAGCTGCTCAGGGCCATCATGGCGCCGAGCGACAGTACGAGAAGACGTTTCCTAAGGGAGATTTTCATGCGGGTGCACTATAAACCGGATTGCTCTAATAACCGAGTACTTCTAACGATAGATGCACCACGAATTTGATCTTAGTCACACTAAGAGACACACTGTTCATCCATGGCGAAGAAACTCAAGCACGAAAAAGAATTACTCAAAGAGGCACTGGTTTTGGTGCTCGACGACGCGGTGAAGCGTGGCGTTGTCGAATTCGAGGCTACCGACTCCCATGACCTGAAAGTTCAGTACGCCTATCGCCTGCTGGTCCACGACAATGCGATCAGTCCTCTGCCAAAGGGGCAGGAAACCTTACCCAAGATAAAGCATCGTCTTGCTATGTGGGTGACGCACAAGCTGCCAGCGGGGCACGAACTACTGAAGTAGCAGCGGCTGCTCAATGGCATCGACGGCTTTGCGCTGAAACTCTGCAAATTCCCGGTAGTCCTCAGGACCAAAGCGCGCCTCGGACGCAACATAGTCAAACTTAATCTTCCAGGCACCCTCTGCCTCACTCACTTCACGCCGCCAGTTACCAAACCTGGATTCACCCGCATGCGGTTTCTTCGTCACGACGTCCAGGCGCCGACCCGACGGATATTCGACTGAAGTAGTCGCGCTGACTCGTAACGGGTAGTAAAACTCGAACGGAAAGCGGCGATCAGCAACACGGTCGTACTCAAGATAGTAAGCCTCGAGAAAACCCGGCACGTCAAACGTGCCGTCAGCCTCCAGCGGCAATGTATATTCAATCTCTACAACCAGGTCATAACTCGCATCGAACACATTCTCGACGAAGTGGTCAGTCAGCTCAGCATCCGAGTATCGGGCCGCCACCCAGCGTTGTAGTGACGACTGCATCTCCGATGTTTCGATCGAACGTAGTTGCCCACGCAGCTCTGCGGCTTGATAACCCGTAAACTGCGCGGTCTCGGTAACGTTGATATAACCGTCGCTACCTGGCTCGACAACGCGGTCAATGTTCAGTCCTGTCAGCTCCGACTCATAGTCCGGAATCCTGACCAGCTCCGACCTGTCGCCGAGAACCAGCGCATGATTACCGGCCATTGAGCGCGGCGCCAATTGCCCGAGACGCATATCTTTATCGGTGGTGTCGATGAAGACGCGGCCGTTATTCGTTGGCACGGTAACAATGACATGGTTGAACTGATCCGTGTTCGGCAGTTCAGGAATAACGGTCTGCTGCAAATTCACCAACGCGAGCGAAGCATCGATTCCGACTGCCTCCAGCATGGTGTATAGCAATACAGCATGGTCCTTGCAGTCACCATAACGGTCGCGCATTGTTTCGCGTGCCGTTTTGGGAATATACGCTCGACGACCGAATTCAATCGCCTCGTAGTGAATTTCATCCTGCACATAGGCGCTTAGGATCTCAATCTTTCGCGCTATGCTATCCACACCATCAACCAGGCGACCGGCACGCTCGGAAACGGCACTGGTGTCCAGTTTGTCCTCAATTTCTCCAAGATACTCAGCACCGACGGACTGCCAGTCCGCACCGACCGTACCGAGCTGCACCCACGGAAGGAGCTGATCGTAGTACGGCTGCAATGGCTCCCAACGAAACGAGACCGGTGACTGCAACTCCCAAACCAACGATTTACCACGAGCTCTTGGTTTCGGAACGGCGTTCGATCGATAGCGAATCTGATCTCTGTTCCCGGTAACGAACAACGCGCTGTAGGCAATCGGCCGTTCGCCAGCAAGATAACTTGTCTCCAGCGGAAAGGTTCCGTCTTCAACCGACGTTAGCTTGCTTACGACGGCCTCAATAACGACGCCCGGCGCTAAGCTCGGTACGGGCAGATGCACTGTTTTATCCGTACTTGCCTCATAACCCTCTTCGTTATGCGTGATGTAGTAAGTATTGAGGTCGCCTTCGCCGAGTACCTCACCTGCAGCATTTCGCACCAACAGGGAATTGACGTACAACTGTTCGTAGCTCGGGTCGAAGTTGAACTCGAGCGTGCTGAATTGCGAAACTCCGTTGTCGTCCAACACACGGATCTTGCGGTACAAGGTCTCCGTACGTTTGTCGCCTCCCGGGAAGTCGAATCCGCTGATTCGACTAAGGTATTCAGCGCCATACCCGGACTCATTAGTACCAGAGTCATCGGCAGCAAAAATCTTTTGCATGTCTTTTGGCAATGGAACCTCGTCAATCGCCGTGCTGATAGTAGAAATGTCGCCCTGACCCAGCATCAGGTCGATGGCATCTATGTATTCCCGGACAGTCGTATTGCCTGGTGCAAACGTAAGCGCTTCTTCGAAAGACACTCTTGCCATCCGGTAAGAACGAAGTTGGTACTCCGCATCGCCCTTGAAATAGTAGCTCTGCAACGAACGATAACCACTTTCGATCAGGGATTCTGCGAGACTCAACACTTCTGCCGCATTACCCATATCGTTCAGTATCGACATTCGCTCATAAACGAGGTCCGCATTAAATGGCCGACCTGCCGTCATTTCATCGAGCAGTTCCAGCGCTTGCTCATGCCGGGCCCGGCGACTGAGTAATTGTACTAGCAGCAACTTCGTCGCGTCATTAACACCGCCAGCCGTGTAGGCCGCGTAGGTACTATCGAGTTCGTCCCAAAGTTCCACGTCTGCCAGCAACGTGAGAAACGCCGAAAAGTCATCGTCTTCCCGATAATCCGCTGCAAATAATGCACGATAGATTCCTATCGCTTTCTCGGTATCGTCGGTCTGATAGGCGATCCACGCTTCCCAGCTTTGCACGATCTGGTTATCAGCGAATCTGTCCTGCCGAGGGTGCAGCCAGTCGCGAGCCTCAACATAGGAGTCCAGTTCGGCCAGTGAACGCAACGCGTTCGTCAGGTAAGTGTGACGAGTCGGGTTCAGGTCACTCGCGTTGGAGAAGTATCGATAAGCATCACGAAAACTGCGTGCTTCGTAATAATGTAATCCCAGCGCATTTATCAGGTAAGCGTTGACGTGCCGCTCATCGTTATTCTCGTAGGCGCTGGCAGTGGCGGTCGCTTCGCTCAGAACCTGGAAGTCCTCCCACAGTTTATTCAGATCACCTTTGGTTCTCTGATGTGTTACTGGCCCCCATGCTGCGAGCGTGTATGCGCAGCGTTCATTGGCGACGATCCACTGGTGATACAGGTATTCGCCATCCTCTGTCTCTTCAACACCAATCAGCAGCTTTCCCGTCGCACCGCTTTTCTCGATGTCATGTTCTTCGGTTATGAAGTCAGACGGGTAGTCCTCCCCGAGCTGCTGCATCATGACTTGATAGACAGCATTGTCTGTCGGTCTGGCGCCTTGCCAGCAAACGGGCATCACGACAGCGCCGTATCCGCGTGCGGACAACACCCCGATGTCGGCACCATCATTTGTTTCTTGCAGGTCTGCCCAGGCAAACCAGCTGCGTGCACGGGCGCGGAATCGATAAGCGAAGACATCGGATCGATAATCGCGAATCGACTTCGGCTCTGCCGCGACGCTGATATTTGCTGCTCGATCAATGATCGAGAATCCTGCCAATAAGGTGTTCGCCTCTGCTTGTACGACATCTTCGGATGCGCTTGTTGAGAACGTCAGTAATTGGTACGCGCGCTCGCCGTCTACGGTCGCCGATAACACATAGGTCACCGGCATCGAGGCGACTTCAGCAAATATTAATTTTTGGAAAAACTGCATGCCGCGTTCGTCGACGATGCCAATATCTTCTTGCCCCGTGTACCTGGCATCCTCTCGCGCCTCAAGCTGCTCAACCATAGCGAGATGCACTATCTCGGCATACTGCTCGGCGCTCGGCCCGGCACCCAGACTTTCAGCTACAACCAGTGAGAACGCATTCGGCTTGAACCGAATAGCTGCGAAACTCGCCTCTGGCACCTGCTCGGTGAAGTTGACGTAGGTATAGGCCTCATCGCCAAGTTGCAGGCGGTAATTAAGTTCTTCACTTTCAAAAACCGTGACGCGCTCGCCGACTCGGTCGACGTACGCTGGCTCACTTTGAGCAACAGCAGAGGACGTCGCAAGCACCCAGGCCAGGAGCGACAACGACAGGATTCTCGAGATGTTCATGCGCTTGTATTCTACCGGGCGTTCGCTACTTTTGTGTGCCGCAATTGGCACCTTTCGAATGTTGATCATACGCGGACCCGCAAAGACTCAATGAGCGTAAGTCACGGAACTATGTGGTATCAATTTCCTTAGCCTGCGCCTCAGGTTATGATGTTATATAATCGCCGCCCACCGTCGGGCACTGAGCCCGAACAGTCTATTTTCAAACCTCCGGAGCAGTAAGTTGAGTCGGGACCAAAAGTTTTTTGACATGTATTCCCTCGTTATCGGCGTCCTCGTCGTGATCGCGCTCGCGATCCTGATTTTTTCGGCGAAGATATCGGATATCACGCAAGGTGTTTACACGCGCGATGTTGCCGAATATCAGGCCGAGCTCGCGGATCGTATTCGTCCTGTTGGACAAGTTTATCTGCCTGGCGAAGAGCAGCAATCTGCGGCACCGACCGTTGAAATTCCGGTTGAGCCCGTGCCGGTAGCTACAGTCCTGTCCGGTCCCCAGGTTTACAACAAAGCCTGTATCACATGTCATGGTACCGGCCTTGCCGGCGCACCAGTACTGGGTGATGCGGCGCAATGGGTTGAACGTATTGCCCATGGCGCAGGCACCCTTAAGCAGCATGCCCTGCAAGGTTACAGCGGGAGCACCGGCTTCATGCCAGCGAAGGGCGGCCAGGCTGACCTTTCTGATGCGGAGGTTAACGCCGCTGTTGACTACATGGTCGGCGAATCCCAGTAACTAAGACTGCCTGTCAAGACACCGAAGCGATAGCGCCTCCGCAACATGCGGAGGCGTTATTTTTTTGCCCCCGGCCAGATCCGCAATGGTCCTCGCAACCCGCAATACGCGTTGGTGAGCGCGTGCCGAAAGATTGAAGCGCTCTGCGGCGTTTTCGAGCAACGCCCAACACTCGTCCGTCACCTCGCAAACTGAATCCAGATCTTCACCACTTAGTCGCGCATTGTTAACACCGCTGCGCTCTATCTGCAGCGTCCAGGCCTTTTCAACTCGCTGCCGAACCGTCTTGCTCGAGTCACCACCGCTCTCGCCGGATCTTAGTAACTCGGTAGGTGGCCGCAGGACCTCAACATGAAGGTCAATTCGATCGAGCAACGGGCCGGAAATCTTGCGTCGATATGCGGCAACCCGATCACCGCTGCAACGACAGTCTGAAAATCTGTCGCCCAGGTAACCGCAAGGGCAAGGGTTCATCGCAGCAATCAATTGAAAGTTGGCAGGGTATTCGGCCTGTCCTGCCGCCCGGGAAATACAGATGCGACCCATTTCCAGCGGCTCTCGCAGAACCTCGAGCGCCCGGCGATTGAACTCGGGCAACTCATCGAGAAACAGGACGCCATTGTGGGCCCGTGAGATTTCACCGGGTCGCGGACCAGGACCACCGCCGACCAGGGCCGACGCCGACGCTGTGTGGTGCGGCGAGCGAAACGGCCGCTGACGCCAGCCATGCATCGCGACAGGCATACCAAGGACCGAATCTATCGCTGCGGTTTCCAGCGCTTCGGCATCCGTCATCGTCGGTAATATGCCGGCAAGTCGTCGCGCCAGCATGCTCTTTCCCGTTCCCGGCGGTCCTATGAATAGCAGGTTATGGCCACCGGCAGCGGCGATTTCGAGCGCTCGCTTGGCATTTTGCTGGCCGCGAACATCACTAAGATCGTTGGACGCTGGATCGACCTTGGCGAGATCTGTTTTCTCAACCACATCAATGAGTTCTTTTCCCGCCAGATGGGAGGTAATTTGAGTCAAAGTGGTCGCCGGGTAGACGTTTGCGCAAGCGAGTGACGCTTCCACTTCATTGCACTTGGGCACTATGACGCGCCGACCAGCCGCTTGTGCTCGCAAAGCCGCCGGTAATATCGCCGGCACCGAACGCAAATCGCCGCCCAGCGAGAGCTCGCCATAAACCTCGACATCGTCCAATGCGCACTTGGGAAACTGCTTTTTCGCCGCGAGTATGCCAAGCGCTATTGCGAGGTCGTAGCGACCGCCTGCCTTCTTCATCTCGGCAGGTGCCAGGCTGACTGTGATGCGTTGTTGCGGAAACTCGAATCCGGAACTTATCAGGGCGCCGCGAACGCGGTCTTTGCTTTCGCGAACCGCCGTTTCAGCCATACCAACGATGGTAAACGTGGGCAACCCGCCTGACAGGAACACCTCAATCGTCACTGCCGGTGCATCGGTTCCATACTGCGCACGGCAGTGGAGAATAGCGAGGCTCACAATTACTGCCCTCCTTGGCAGATGTCGCGTTCCGGGGAGCGTTTATGCCCAGCGGGTACTCCTACAGGGTTTTTTCCAGCTCCTCGAGCTTCGCTTCCAAGCGCTCAAGTTTCTCGCGTGTTCGAGCCAGAACTGCTTCCTGCACTTCAAACTCTTCGCGCGTTACGAGATCAAGCTTGCTGAGTCCTGATTGCAGTACGCCACGAAAATTTGCTTCCAGATCGCTTGCGATAGAACGCATTCCATCCGGGACCGATTCAGCCAGTTTTCTGGCCAGATTTTCTACTGTGTCGTCACCCATATGCGATTGATACCTGAGCCACCTCAAAAACACCAGCACCAAATACACACGATCTCATCAGAAACCGCACTTGCACACTGTTGTGGTGCAGATACACCTTTTCGCTGCACTCTTTTGGAGCAGTCCCCACGGGCATGATTTCTCAACCAATTGATAAATCGCGCGTTTTCTAAGTTGGCACACATTCTGCTTTATACCTGGGTAAGCGACCAACGGACCTTAACCTTGACTTAAGGAGAAGCAGAAAATGAATGTCAGAAAAACGGTGCTTGCCGCTCTTGCACTACTCTTGGCCGGTACCGCTCAGGCCGACGTATCGGCCAATCTCGGTTTCGCCAGCGACTACTACTATCGCGGTATTTTCCAGGCTGACTCGTCAGCCAACGGCGGTTTGGATTTCGAAAGCGGCGGCTTCTACGCGGGTACCTGGGCGGCTGACGTCAAAGACGGCCTGGAAGTGGATGGCTACTTCGGCTATGGCGGCGAGGTTGGCGACTTCGGCTACAGCATCGGCTATACGGGTTACTTTTACACCGGTGACTTCGACGATACCTATCAGGAAATTAATCTCGGCGGATCCTTCGGGCTTGTCGCTCTTGACGTTGCCGTTGGTGAATACCATAACTTCACCGGACCAACGCTCGACTACACCTACTATGCACTGACTGTCGAAAAGAACGGCTTCTACGGCAAGTACGCGGGTTTCTCGCAGGATTTCACGGGTGATTACTTCGAGGCGGGCTACTCGGCAACGGTCGCCGAGATCGACCTCGGCGTCACCTTACTTTTCAACGACAAGAACCTCAGTGGCGACGGTGCCGCGGATCAGGCATTGATCTTCACCGTCGGCAAATCATTCGATCTGAAGTAAGGGGCATCCAGATGAAAATGATCACGGCAATCATAAAGCCATTCAAACTCGACGATGTGCGACAAGCTGTTGCTGACATCGGCATCCAGGGCATTACTGTCACAGAGGTCAAGGGATTTGGCCGTCAACGCGGCCACACCGAGCTGTACCGCGGTGCCGAATACGTTGTCGACTTCCTGCCAAAGGCGAAGATAGAACTGGCTGTTGATGACGATGTAGCCGAGCAGGTTATCGACGCCATCAGCAATACCGCACGCACCGGCAAGATCGGCGACGGCAAGATTTTCGTCACTGAACTCGTTCAGGCCATTCGCATTCGCACCGGTGAGACCGGTGCCGAAGCCGTTTAACTGAATCACTGAGGAGATACTTGTGGAAACAACAACTCAGATAGCGGCGCAGGTCACTGAGCTTTCGTACGCACTCGATACTTTCTATTTCCTGGTCATGGGCGCACTTGTCATGTGGATGGCCGCCGGTTTCACGATGCTTGAGGCCGGGTTGGTCCGCGCCAAGAATACAGCCGAAATTCTGACCAAGAACGTCGGGCTCTATTCCATAGCCTGCATCATGTACATGCTCTGTGGTTACGCCATCATGTATCCGGGAGATCATTCCGGCGGCCTGTTTCAGAGCATATTGACACTCGGCAGCGGTTTGCTCACAAGCCGTGACAACTCGGCCGCGGACGTCATTGCCAGCGGTGGTGAAACCTACTATTCCAACCTGTCGGACTTCTTCTTTCAGGTTGTGTTCGTCGCTACAGCGATGTCCATCGTTTCCGGTGCTGTCGCCGAGCGCATGAAGCTCTGGTCATTTTTCGCGTTCTCCGTTGTGCTGACCGGCTTCATATACCCGGTGCAGGGATTCTGGAATTGGGGCGGTGGCTTTCTAAAGGCAGGTGGATTTCTGGATTTCGCGGGTTCCGGGACCGTACACCTTTGTGGCGCCGCGGCAGCATTGGCTGGTGTGCTGCTGCTCGGTGCACGCAAGGGGAAGTACGGCGAGCGCGGTCAGATCAACGCCATACCCGGTTGCAATCTGCCGATGGCTACTCTCGGCACGTTGATCCTCTGGCTTGGCTGGTTTGGTTTTAATGGCGGATCGGAGCTCAAGGTCTCTGACGTCAGTGAGGCGAACTCAGTCGCGCTGGTATTTGTTAACACTAATATGGCAGCCGCCGGTGGCCTCATCGCCGCACTGCTGCTCGCCAGGGCGTGGTTCGGAAAAGCCGATCTGACCATGGCGCTCAATGGTGCCCTTGCCGGGCTTGTCGCCATTACCGCTGAACCATTAACACCGGAGCCACTCACGGCGACCCTGATCGGCGGCGTTGGCGGCCTGCTCGTTGTGCTCTCGATCGTCGGTCTCGACAAACTCAGGATCGACGACCCGGTCGGTGCAATCTCGGTACACGGCGTCGTTGGCATTTGGGGGGTGCTAGCCGTTTGTATCACCAATCCCAAGGCCAGCCTGTGGGTTCAGTTGCAAGGCATTGCTTCGATTTTCGCCTGGGTGTTCCTGACGAGCTTTGCTGTCTGGTTCGTCCTGAAGATGACGGTCGGTATTCGCGTCACCGAGGAAGAAGAGTACGAAGGCATCGATATCAGTGAGTGCGGCCTTGAGGCCTACCCCGAATTCAGCGCCGCCGAATGAACATAATATGAAGTCACCATAATCCGCACTTCTGTTTGTTTTCAGTTACTTAGCGGGCCTTCGGGCCCGCTTTTTTGTTTTACAGACGTATCAGTGACCGAATTATCGTGTGACCGTCATCACGATATTGTGGCGCAACCCGTGCTCTAATGTTCGCATGAATATCCGACACCTACTGATCGGCTCTGCCGCTCTCGCCATGACTGTCAGCTCTAGCGTTTTTGCTGATGATATTTATAAGTGGACCGACGCAGACGGGAACGTGTACTACGAAGACCGTCCGTCCGGTGAGCCGACCGAGGAGCGTCTCCAGTTCTCATACAATCGCACTAACAGCACCGCCGTTGATCATCGGGTGCAAACACGGCGTGATGCCAGTGCCACTCGGCGCGAGGCCAAAGAAGAGGCCGAAGCCGAGCAACGCACTAGCGCGGAAAATCGTGCCGCGGCCGAAGAAAAGCTGGCCCAGTGTCAGAGTTATCGTGCCAAACTCAAAACCATGCTCGAGTCCCGCCGCGTTTATCGTGAGGACGAAGCCGGTGAGCGCAGTTATCTGGACGATGCCCAGCGCGCCGAAGCCCGCAGCAAGGCTGAAGAGCTCATCAAGGAAACCTGCGGTAATTGAATACCTGATGATGAGGCCTGGTACCTCACATTAGAATCACCGCTGGCGCTACAATACGTGCTCACGCTTACGGAGCGCTTGATTGATCGCCGCAAGAGACCCCGACAACGAATTGACTCAGGCCTATTTGCCTGATTTCTGTGCGGCCGGTACTTTATTCATTATCGTTCTTGTTGCTGAGCTTATTGCCATTGCGTTGACGCTCGCATCGTATGGCCCCGCACAACAATTCCTGATCGAACTGTCGAAGACGTCGTTCTTCATACTCTGGATCGCATTGCTCGGTACCGCGCTGATGTGCCAGCTGAAGGGCTACCTGGAAAGCGCCGGGCAAACCCGGGCATTTGTCTTAAGCTTCGCGGTGCTCGAGATCATGTGCCTTGTTGTTGCCGAAGGCGCCTGGCAGCTAACTCGCATTTATGGCGAGTCACTGATCATCGATGACACGCACGCGACCTTCATACTGCGAACTTTCGCGATCAGCTCGATCGTCATCGCACTTGCCATGCGCTACTTGTATATCTCCAGTGAGTGGCGACGCAGCATCGTGCTCGAGGCACAGGCACGAATCAGCGCATTACAGGCGTTAATTCGACCGCACTTTCTGTTTAACAGCATGAACACCATCGCTTCATTGACGCGATCCGATCCCGCACTTGCGGAAGAGGCTGTTGAGGACCTGTCCGACCTGCTGCGAGCCAATCTTGGCGGATCCTCCAACAAGTCGCCACTCAAGCAAGAGCTGGAGACGGCCGCCATCTATCAACGCATCGAGAAGCTGCGACTCGGTGATCGGCTTGCCGTGCGTTGGGACATCGGCGAGTTGCCGATGCGGGCGCGCATCCCGAGTCTCACAATTCAACCGCTGCTCGAGAACGCAATTTACCACGGCATTGAATTGCTCCCAGATGGTGGCGAAGTAGTGGTTACCGGCAGCAGAGATGGCGACCACCTGCAGATTGCTATTTCGAACCCGGTGGCAGTCGGTGAGAAACGCGCCACCGGCGGCAACAAAATGGCGATGTCGAATATCAAGCAGCGATTCGAGCTCGCTTACGGCAACAAGGCTACGGTTACTATCGATGACGGTGGCGATCTGTTCACTGTGACATTGCGCTTCCCGCTCGACGAGGGTGCGGCATGAAGGTCCTTGTCGTTGATGACGAACAGCCAGCTCGCGAACGGTTGAAACAGCTGCTCGACGACGAGACTGCCTACGAGTTCATTGGCGAAGCCGCAAATGGTGGCGATGCCGTTAGACTCTCTGCTGAGCTGCGTCCGGATATTGTGTTGCTCGACATACGCATGCCCGGCCTTGATGGTATCGAAACCGCTCGCCACCTGAACTCAATGGACGAACCGCCTGCCGTGGTTTTCACCACCGCTTATGACGAGTATGCGATTGACGCCTTCGACGCACGTGCTGTCGGCTATGTTCTGAAGCCGGTTCGACGTGCCCGCCTGACGGCTGCGCTGGAGCAAGCGTCGCGACTGGCCCCCAGCACGCTGACCTCAGTTGCCTCTGCGGCGAAAATGACGGCGGTCAGAAAGCACGTCTGCGCACGGGCGCATGGGGAATTACGACTGATTCCTGTCGCAGAAATCGCATGTTTTCGCGCCGAGCAAAAATACATCACCGTCGATCACCTGAACGGCGAGGACCTGATCGATGAGTCGTTAAAGGCGCTCGCCGAGGAATTCAGCAGTGACTTCGTTCGCATCCACCGCAGTGTGCTCGTAGCAGTGCGGTGTATCGCCCGAATCGAAAAAACCGAGGACGGAAAAAGTCGCATTGTTTTACGCGATAACTCGCAAGTCGACGATAAAGAGCTGATAATCAGCCGCCGGCATTTAGCAGAAGTACGCCGGCGTCTGAAAGGAGTCTAGTACTCCATAACCCTGACGGAGTACCAGCTCGCTTGAAAATTCGAATCGCAACCCGCAAAAGCGCTCTCGCACTTTGGCAGGCCAACCACGTCGCGGCTGTGCTCGGGACATTTCCCGAGGTCACTGCAACCGAATTGGTTCCCATGTCGACCAAAGGGGATGAAATCCTGGATCGCAGTCTGCAGAAAATCGGCGGCAAGGGCCTGTTCATCAAGGAGCTTGAGATTGCCATGCAGAATGGGGATGCGGATATCGCCGTACACTCGATGAAGGACCTCCCGGCTGAACTGCCCGAGGGCTTCTGCCTTGCCACCACGATGACGCGAGCCAACCACCGGGATGCACTCGTCACCGATGGTGGCAAGCAACTGGCCGACTTGCCGCAAAACGCCTGTATTGGCAGTTCAAGTTTGCGCCGGCAGGCACAACTCAAAATGTTACGCGCCGACCTTCGCATAGAACCGCTGCGCGGTAACGTAAACACACGACTCGCGAAGCTCGAGAGCGGCGACTACGACGCAATAATTCTCGCCGCGGCCGGGCTTGAACGCCTCGGACTCGAGCATCACATTAGCCACCAGTTTTCTCCGGACGAAATGCTGCCCGCCGCTGCACAAGGGGTTCTTGGCATCGAATGTCTGGAAGTAAGCACAGAAGTGCGCGCCGTTCTCGGCAAACTGAATGACCCTGTTACGGTTCAGACAACGACCGCAGAACGAGCAATCGCCAGGGTGCTGGAAGCCAGCTGTCAGTCTCCGGTTGCGGCATATGCCACTGTGGAAGACGACGAGCTCACGGTAACCGCCTTGGTTGCTCATCCGGATGGTTCGAGGTTCATCAAGGAATTCATTTCCGGTAATGCCGCGGACGCGGAACAGCTCGGAGAGGCTCTCGCTGCCCGCCTGCTGGAGAGCGGTGCTCGCGAGCTACTGGACTCTATTGAGGCGCTAAATGACTGACGCCCCGCCATCTCCGTTATTGGGGGTTGGCGTTCTAGTCACTCGACCACGTGCGCAGGCCGCCGAGCTCATCGCAGCAATACAAGGCAAAGGCGGCACTGCAATTTGTTTTCCCGTCATCGAAATCGTGCCACGCGATACGACCGAAGTCGCTGCTGCTGCTGCCGCATTACCACATCCTGATATTGCTGTTTTCGTTAGCCGAAATGCGGTCGCCCACGGCCTGTCATACGCTGCAGGTGCAGCGAAAGCCGCGGTGGGTCCGGCTACCGCCGCTGCCATTCGAGCCGCCGGCCAGGTCGTAGAAATCGACCCGGGCCACGGCTACGACAGCGAAAACCTGCTTGCAGAACCGGCTTTGTGCGATGTCGCTGGCAAACAGGTGCTCATTATCCGCGGTGGCAATGGTCAGGAAGGCCGGGGTCGGGAATTACTTGCTGATACGCTTCGGGAACGGGGCGCTATCATAAGCTACCTGCCCGTTTACGAGCGTTGCCTCCCTGATGTCGATCCTGAATTGCTCGCGGAGGTTGAAATGGCCTGGCACGACGGCAGAATTAGCGCGGTTACGGCGATGAGCGTCGAGACCTTGAATAACCTGAGTGCACTATTGCCAAAATCGTGTGTACAGCAACTTGAAAATGTACCGCTGGTGACACCGGCGGCACGTGTTATAAAAGAGGCGCTTGATCGCTATCCCGCGTCCTCGCCAATACTGGCATCAGGGCCGCAGACCGCCGATATGGTTGACGCGATCATTTCAATGCAGCAGCAAACAGGACAAACCCCGGACTAGCACCATGAGCGACGACCAAAACGACATTCAAACCACCACAGACGCAGCGTTCGCCGTCGAAGATAGCGAACCGCCGAAGAAGACAGCACGCGGCAACGGCGTAGCGTGGCTGGCAGTCTTACTCGCCGCCATTGCTGTAATCCTGGTCGGCTACACGATCTTCGAAGACTGGCGCACAGCTGATGACTCAAGCCAGCTCGATAATTTCGCCAGCATCGAGAGCCTTAACCGCCACGCAGCGCAAACCAGCGATGCTCTCGCTGCACTCGAAGCGAGTATCGGCCAGATTACTCATCCGGATTACAGCGCCGACATTGATGCCGTGCGGCGTGACGTTGAGGATCAGATACGTCTGCTGAATTCTCTGCCGCCCCGTATGTCGACCCTCGAGAATTCCGTGGCCTCTCTGGCGGGGATATCTGCCGGTGCGAGGGAGACCTTCTTGTTGGCTGAAGCTGAATACTATTTGCAGATAGCCAATGCCCAGTTGCAGCTTGCGAATAATCCACGATTGGCGTCTCTGGCGCTCGGCATGGCCGATGAACGTGTTACGCAACTATCGGACCCGGGACTAACTGCCGTGCGCCGCGCCATCGCCGATGAACTTGCAGCACTCGAAGTCATGGAGAAGCCGGACCTTGAGGGAGCAACGTTGACGCTCGCCAGCCTCGCCAGGGTGGTCGAGTCGTTACCGCTCGCCAACGTCACACCGGATGATGACAGTGCCGATGTTGATGAGGACCAAAGCGGTGTTGATCGCGCCTGGGGTTCTGTGAAAGACGCGATGTCCGGGCTGGTCAAGGTCACACCACCGGACCAGGCGAAGCTGGCACTCGTATCGCCGGATGCGGCGTACTTCCTGCGCAATAATATTGCGCTACAGCTACAGGCCGCACGACTAGCCCTGTTACGCGGCGAGCACGCGATATTCGAGCAGGCGCTGGACGATACAAGCGCACTACTCGACACGTATTTCGATGCCAACAGCGAGCAGGTCGCCAGCGCTAAGCTGACGATCAACGAAATACGCGAAGACGTTTTCACAACCTCCCCACCGGACATTTCAGAGTCGCTGCAATTGCTGCGCCAGTTCCGTACCGTGCGCGAGACGACCGAGTGAAGATTGGCATCATCGTTTTGCTCGCGCTGTTTGCGAGCGCGTTCGGCGCGCACTTTCTGCTCTCGGACCCCGGCTATGTCAGGATCGATTTTCGCGGCTATCTCGTTGAGATGTCGGTACCCGTGCTGGTGCTTTTGACGGCGGCACTGTTTGGCATTGTCTGGCTTATCCGCAAGATCATAATCGCGCCACGGCGCATCGGCGAGGCTGCAGGGCGGTATCGCTCTGCCCGTTCAGGACAGAAAATGACGCGCGGCATGATAGAAGTCGCCGAAGGCAATCTTGCTCGCGGCGAACGTATGCTTGCGCGTGCTGCGCGGACCAGCGATTCGCCATTGTTTAATTACTTGCAGGCCGCTCGTGCAGCGCACTTGCAGGGACGCAACGAACGCCGCGACGACTGGCTGAAGCTTGCCTATCAGGAAGTTCCGGAAGCAGCCAACGCGGTGTTGCTGACACAGGCGGAGTTTCAGCTGGATCAGGGACAGCATGAGCAGGCCCTGGCTACATTGAGACGGCTGGATGAAAACTCCAAAGACCATGGACATGCACTCGCGCTCATGGCGCGCCTGTATTTTCGACTGGAAGACTGGCCCTCACTTCGAGAAATTCTGCCGAGGGTGAAAAAGCACGCCCAGGTCAAACCCGAGACATTGGCAGCATGGACCATCCGCATCCATCAGGAGCAGCTCGACAGTGCGGTCGATGGTGATGCGGTCCTGCTTGCCTGGAGCGATGTTCCCAAGGCAAACAGATCCGACATCACACTCCTCACGTCCTATTACGAAGGACTCATGCGAGCCGGGCTGCACGAAAAAACAGAAAAGGAACTTGCCTCAGCGCTGAAGGCGAACTGGCGTGGCGCTCTGGTCCGATTGTTCGGGCTCGTCCAGGGCGCCGATGCAAGTAAACAGCTAAAGCGCGCGGAAGGCTGGCTCACAAACCACAGCGAAGACCCGGATCTTTTGCTGGCGGCCGCAAGGCTTTGCCTTCGCAACGAACTCTGGGGGAAAGCCCGAAGTTACCTCGAAACGGTTTTGAGCCTCAGGCCCAGCCCGGAGGTATACCAGGAATACGGGGCGCTGCTGAATCAACTGGGCGAGACGGATGCGGCCGCAGATGCCTTTAGAGACGGGCTCGGGATGGTAGCGGGCGGGTCGCTGCCGGCAATTCCACACCTGAAGGCGCCTCAGGACTGAGTCGGGCACAACGAATGCTTACTCTCGTTATCGGCACAGGCTATACCGGCGGTCGTTTGCTCGGGCGTCTGGACGACGCATTTGGATTGAGCAGATCACGACTTGAGTCCAGCAACGATACGGCAAATTTCGATCTCGATACGGCGGCTTCGCTACCCGTCCAGCTTCCCGACGTTTACCGGATCATCTACACGGTTCCACCTGCCGGTGACTCCGACGACGAGAGACTGCAGCGCTTTCTCGAACTACTGGACCCCGAACCGCAGCGCTTCGTGTACATCAGCACAACGGGGGTTTATGGCGATTGTGACGCTGCGAAGATTGACGAGTCCGCGCCGGTCAACCCCGGCACCATTCGTGCCCGGCGCCGGGTTGCTGCCGAACGTCAGTTAGCCCAATGGGCCGCGACCAGTGGGTCTAAGCTCACAATTTTGCGAACACCCGGCATTTACGGCCCTGGCCGCCTCGGCGAAGAGCGCTTACAAAACAGGGATCCCGTGCTGGCGGAAGCCGATTCGAACCCGGGAAACAGGATCCACGTCGATGACCTGGCGAGTTGTTGCTGTGCGGCTCTGGACGCGCCGGCCGGCATCTACAACGTTGGCGATGGCGACCATCGGAGCGCTACCTGGTTTGCCAGCGAAGTCGCCCGCCAGCTCGGATTCCCGGAGCCACAGCAAGTCAGTCGTAGGGAACTGGCACAGAGTATCTCGTCACTGCGAATGTCATTCCTCAGCGAATCACGCCAAATCGATACTCGAAAAATGCGCGAGGTACTGGGTGTCATTCCGACTTTCACGAGTGCCGAAGACGGCATCCGTGCAAGTCATATGAGTAGCGATCAGGCCTGAATCAGGGTTGGCTTCGCTTGCTTCGGAGCCACGCTGTCAGCGGCTCCCACTCATCCCAGTCCGGCCACGCCAGATATTCGGGTAACTCGAAGATGCCAATGCCCCGTGTATAGGCACGTACATAATTTTGCGCCTCTCGGAGTGCCGCAACATACGGGATTTTCGCCTTTGTCAGGTATTCATCAAGATCATCGAAGATTAGCGTGTTATCGCGGACGCGGTTCGCGACGGCTGCGATCTTTGCCTGCTTCCTGGCAACCTTGCTGACGCTCCTCAGTTCCTCGAGAAAGGTCGTCGTCGCCTGCATGTCTATTGTCGATGGCAGCACCGGAACGACGATCGTTTCTGCGTGCTTGACGAGATCGGTCAGCTCCGCGCCATGCGAACGTGCTGGCGCGTCGATAATCAGGAAATCAGCGTTGCGTGGCGCATGTCGCAATCCGCCCTCGAACCCGGCAATGCCGGCAATGGTCGGACGGTTTTCGGGGCGCCTGGCCAGCCAGTCGAGGCTGGAACGCTGAGGATCGTAGTCGGCCAGGGCAACAGCAGCGCCCTCGGTCGCAAAATAAGATGCAATGTTGGTCGCGAGGGTGCTCTTTCCACAACCACCTTTCGCATTGAGTACCATTATGTGCCGCATGTAGCTCTCCAAGGGCAGTTTGTTAGTTTGATTGGTAGTTTATGTAAACTACAGCGGCGAGATTATAAAGTCCATTGAGCACCATTGCGACGAAATAACAAAACAAATGTACGTTCCCTATAAAAAAATGCACGGCACCGGAAATTTGATTCTGGTAGTTGATCAGCGTGACGATAAATTGCCACCACCGAGCTCCGAAATTATCCGCAAGCTCAGTGATGAAAACTTCGGTCCCGGTTTTGATCAGTTGATGTGGATAGGCCCGGCCAGCAATAAGTCCTGCGCTGCAAGTTACCGGGTATTTAATGCTGATGGCTCCGAGGTGGAACAGTGCGGCAACGGAGTGCGCTGCGTCGTGAAATATTTGGCCGGTACAGACGACAACGGCGCGGAGTTTTCGTTGCAAAGTCCTGCCGGAGTTGTCGCCGCTCGCGTTGACGGCGACGGCATGGTTGCTGTCAGTATGGGGGCACCGGTTTTCGAACCTCTGCGCATACCCTTTGTCGCGGAATCTGCAGCAGATTCCTACCCGTTGAGTGTCGACGGCACACAAATCGAGATTAGCGCAGTTTCAATGGGCAACCCGCACGCTGTCTTGCAGGTCGATGACGTTGACTCCGCTCCGCTCGGCGAACTGGGCCCGGGAATCGAGCACCATGAGCGTTTTCCGGAATTGACCAATGTCGGTTTCGTACACATCAAAGACCGGCAGAACATCGACCTCAGAGTGCATGAGCGCGGCGTTGGAGAAACGGCAGCCTGCGGGACAGGCGCATGCGCAGCCGTGGTATCCGGCCAGCAACTCGGGTTACTGGATGAGGAGGTTCGTGTTCATCTGCCCGGCGGCCAAGTCGTGGTAAGCTGGCGCGGCGGCGCAACAACTGTCTGGCTCAAGGGCAACGCCGAGTTGATCAACGAAGGAATGATGGATCTATAGGAATGGGCGAACTATGAGCACGCAACCGGAAGTCGACTACGTTGACGAAGAATTATCAGAGCAGGCCATCCATGACTACCTCGCCACACATCCGGACTTTTTTGAGGCTCATGCGAGCCTTCTGAATACTCTCCATTTGCCACATGCCACTGGCGGCGCTGTGTCACTGGTCGAGCGCCAGGTATCAGTATTGCGGCAAAAAGACCTCAAACTCGAGAAGCAGCTCAAAGAACTGATCGAAGTTGCTCGAGCCAATGACCTGTTGGCGGCCAAGATTCACGAATTGACGCTGCAGTTGCTCTCTACAACCGACCTGAAAACTACGATTATTGCTCTTGAAGAGGGCATGCGCAGCGGGTTCGGTGCCGATCAGGCCGTTCTGGTTATCTTCGGTGATCCAGGCGCGTTCGGCGATATCGATATCGGGCGCTTCTTCCACGTCATCGAAAGGAAGTCAGGCGCTCTTGATCCGTTCAAAACTTTCCTGAGCGGCAACTCCGCGCGTTGTGGGCAAATTCGCGATACACAGCGTGATTTTCTGTTTCAACATGACGCCGATGAGATTGGTTCGGCAGCATTAGTGCCGTTGAACGACGGTACCGAGATCGGGTTTCTCGCCATTGGCAGCATCGATGCCAACCGCTTCCACCCCGGCATGAGTATCGATTTTCTCACGCGCCTGGGCGATCTCGTCGTAGGTGCTTTGAGACGTTATTAGTGGTTCAACAAGGGCGACGGCGCTGTGGACAATGTGGGCTGGATTGACAAGTTTATTCGGCACCTCGAATTCGAACGCCGCTTATCTCTGCAAACCTGCAAAAGCTATCGCCACGACCTCAAGTCGCTGCTCGCATTTCGGGAATATTCTGGTGTGGATAGCTGGGAAGGGATGGATAGCGAACATTTTCGCGCATTTTCCGCGTCCTGCTACCGTAAGGGGCTGAGCGCGAGAAGCATTCAACGCCGCCTGTCTGCCTGCCGCACATTCTTTCGTTACCTCCTTCGCGAAAAACACATCAGCAAGAATCCAATCACGGATGTGTCTGCGCCCAAAGGCAAGAAGCGACTGCCGGGTAATCTCGATGCCGATCGTATGGCGCACCTGCTAAATATTCCGGGCAAGGGCCCGCTGGTCGATCGCGACCGCGCGATTCTCGAGCTCCTGTACTCATCCGGCCTGCGATTGTCCGAACTGACCGGCCTGAATTGCGGGGATGTGGATATGCAGGACGCAACAGTCCACGTGACGGGCAAGGGTAACAAGGATCGCATCGTTCCCGTCGGTCGCAAAGCGCTACAGGCTTTGCGGCGATGGGACCAATCTCGTGTGCAACTCGCCGCTGCCGAAGAGAAGGCCATATTCGTCAGCAACAGGGGCACGCGTATCAGCCCTCGCTCCGTACAGGCCCGTGTAACTCACTGGGCCCGCCACCAGGGCATCGACGCCAAGGTCTATCCGCATCTGTTCCGGCACTCCTTCGCAACACACCTGCTCGAGTCGAGCCATGATTTGCGCGGTGTACAGGAGCTTTTGGGTCACGCGAACATCTCGACAACGCAAGTCTATACGCACCTTGATTTCCAACATCTGGCCCAGATATACGACCAAACGCATCCCCGGGCGCGAAAAAAAGACTAGTCGATAGTGCTCATGCCGGTTGGGTACCGCTACAGGAAGAACACCATGGAACAATTTCGAGGGACGACCATTGTCTCGGTCCGTCGCAATGGCAAAGTCGCTATCGCTGGCGACGGTCAGGTCAGCATGGGCAACACCATCATGAAGGGCAATGCCCGCAAGGTCCGGCAGTTGGCCGGTGGGCGGGTAATTGCGGGGTTTGCCGGCGGTACCGCCGACGCCTTTACACTATTCGAACTGTTCGAAAGCAAACTCGAGCAGTACGGCAATCTCACTCGAGCTGCAATCGAACTCGCCAAAGACTGGCGCATGGATCGCCGCCTGAGACGGCTTGAAGCATTGCTATGCGTCGCGGATACCGAAGCCTCGTTCGTTATCTCCGGCAACGGCGATGTAATCGAGCCCGAGAACGACCTGATGGCAATCGGCTCCGGTGGACCCTTCGCACAGGCGGCTGCGCTCGCCCTGCTAAACAACACCGATCTCGAAGCGGTCGATATCGTGAAGAAGGCCCTGCTGATAGCAGGCGAAATCTGCGTGTTCACCAACCAGAACATCATCATCGAACAACTGTAGGAGCGGCCCTTAGGCCGCGAAATAAACAATGTCACAAATGACCCCAAGAGAAATCGTCCAGGAGCTGGACAAACACATCATTGGACAGGACGATGCCAAGCGCTCCGTCGCAATTGCACTGCGCAATCGCTGGCGACGCGTGCAGGTGAACGAGCCGCTCCGCAGCGAAATCACGCCCAAGAACATTCTCATGATCGGTCCAACCGGTGTTGGTAAAACCGAAATCTCACGCCGTCTTGCACGACTGGCGCGAGCACCTTTTATCAAGGTCGAGGCAACAAAGTTTACCGAGGTCGGTTACGTCGGTCGTGAGGTCGATAGCATTATTCGAGACCTTATGGATGTGTCGATTAAGATGATTCGCGAGGGTGGCATGGCGAAAGTCCGGCATCGCGCCGAGGACGCTGCCGAAGAGCGTGTTCTCGACGCTCTATTGCCGCCGCCATCCCCCGGTGTCGGATTTACATCAGATGCCGAACCCGTCGACAGCGACACTCGTCAAAAATTTCGCAAGATGCTGCGAGAGGGCAAGCTCGACGACAAGGAAATTGAAATCGATATTCAGGCGATGCCCGTCGGCGTCGAGATCATGGCACCTCCTGGTATGGAGGAGATGACCAACCAGTTACAGGGTATGTTTCAAAACCTCGGCAATAGCCGCAGCAAGACTCGCAAGCTCAAAGTCAAAGAGGCGTTTCGCCTGTTAACCGACGAGGAGGCGGCGAAGATGCTGGACGAAGAAGAGCTCAAAACAGAGGCGCTGGAAGCCGTTGAGCAACACGGTATCGTATTTCTCGACGAGCTCGATAAAGTCACCCGTAGCTCTGGCACACAAGGCGCGGACGTTTCACGCGAAGGCGTGCAACGTGACCTGTTGCCGCTCGTTGAGGGCTCCACCGTCAACACCAAGTACGGCATGGTGAAAACAGATCATATTTTGTTTATCGCCTCAGGCGCATTCCACGTCTCCAAACCCTCCGACCTGATTCCCGAGCTGCAGGGACGCTTCCCTATTCGCGTCGAACTGAAGTCGCTCACAACCGAGGATTTCGTTCGAATTCTGACCGAACCAGACGCGTCACTAACGTCTCAATATGCGGCACTGCTAGATACGGAAGAAGTACAACTCGAATTCACCGAAAGTGGCGTACGCCGCATCGCGGAAGTCGCCTTCCAGGTAAACGAAAACACCGAAAACATCGGTGCAAGACGCCTGCACACAGTTATGGAGCGACTTCTTGAGACAATTTCATTCGAGGCATCAGACAAAAGCGGCGCTAAATTAACCGTAGATACCGGCTACGTCAACGATCACCTGGCTGAGCTGGCGCAGGACGAAGATCTGAGTAGATACATCCTGTAGGAGCGGCCCAAGGCCGCGAAGCGGGACCGAGGTTCGCGGCCTTGGGGCCGCTCCTACTGGCCTCACGTGTAACCCGCGGGTATCCTCACGACATGAACTCACCGAACGACGATACTACCACCCACTTCGGCTATCAGACCGTCTCAAGCGACGATAAGGCTGACATGGTGCGCAGCGTGTTTGATTCCGTGGCCACTCGCTACGATCTTATGAACGACCTGATGTCTGCGGGTCTGCATCGTTTGTGGAAGCGCTACACGATTGATAAGGCCGCCCTGAAACCGGGTAACACTGTGTTGGACCTGGCTGGTGGAACCGGTGATCTTGCCCGCGCATTCGCTGGCAAGGTGGGCAAACAAGGTCATGTCATCCTCGCTGATATTAATGCTGCGATGCTCAAGCAGGGCCGTAGCCGTTTGGTCGACGCCGGCGTATCAGGCAACGTCACTATCGCTCAGGTCGATGCGCAAATTCTGCCTTTTGAGGATTCCACGTTTGACTGCATCACGATGGCATTTGGCCTCCGCAACGTGACCGACAAGGGCGCGGCGCTCGCGTCAATGTTTCGTGTTCTCAAGCCGGGCGGCAAAGCGATGATTCTGGAGTTCTCGGCGCCGAACAGGGCCATCAAGCCGGCGTACGATCTGTATTCCTTCAAGGTGCTGCCGACACTTGGCAGGTTCATCGCCGATGATCCTGACAGCTACCAGTACCTGGCGGAGTCCATTCGCATGCACCCCGATCAGGAAACACTCAAATCGATGATGGAAGCTGCCGGCTTCGAACGCTGTCGCTATCATAATATGGCCGCAGGAATCGTTGCCCTGCACATCGGCTACCGGATCTGATAATCCATGGATGCTCTTGAAGCCGCGCTGCGGCCGGCTGCAAAACTGCTGAACCGAAATATTCAGGAATCCACGCCTGCGCGGGAGCTTTGCGCCAAACTGGCTGGAACAGTAGTTGCGGTCCGTGTATCCGATACCGCGTTTGCTGCATACTTTATCGTCGATGACGAGGCGGTCGATGTCGTCGCTGCTACATCTCAGGATCCCGATGTACTAATCAGTGGCTCGTTGATCACACTGGCCAGCCTGGCAGGGCAATCGGGAACGGCCGCCATTCGTGATGGCTCGCTGGACATATCGGGGGACGCGGAACTGGCAGGCCAGTTCCAGCAATTGCTGTTGTTTGCCAGACCCGATATCGAAGAAGGGCTTTCCAATATCGTCGGCGATGCTGCTGCACACCGTTTTGGCGAAATAGCACGTGGTTTTGGGCGCTGGGGTCGTGATGCACGCTCAACCATGGGTGCGAACATTCGTGAATATCTTCAGGAAGAAAGTCGCGACGCTCCTAGCCGATACGAGGTCGAAAAGTTTAATGCCGACGTCAGCAAGTTGCGTGATGATGTCGACCGCGTAGAAGCGCGGCTGAACCGATTGCAGGGTAGAAACTAATATGGCGCGTCGCAGTACGGTCTTTCGTATGATCGCAATCCAGCGCGTGCTGGTTAAGTACGGTTTGAGCGATGTCATTAAACAGACCCATTTACTGCGTCCGCTACGCTTTCTGTTCTATCTGGCGCCACGCCGACGCGACAGTACCGCACCGATAGGTGAGAGATTACGGCTCGCTCTGGAAGAACTGGGCCCAATATTCGTCAAGTTTGGTCAGGCAATTTCTACGCGACGTGACTTGCTGCCACCCGACATCGCAGATGAACTGGCTAAATTGCAGGATGCTGTACCGCCATTCCCGGTCGACCAGGCGGTCGCAATTATCGAGGGTGCTTACGGCGAGTCGGTTGATAGCGTCTTCGAGCGCTTTGACGTCGAACCGCTCGCTGCCGCATCCATCGCCCAGGTACACACAGCGAAACTGAAGGCGGGCGATGAAGTTATCGTCAAGGTCTTGCGTCCGGGCGTGCAGGAACAAGTAGAAAGTGATCTCGCAGTAATGCGCGTGCTGGCTGGCCTCGCGGACCGTTATTGGGAGCACGGAAAAAGGCTTAGACCACTAGAGATCGTTGATGAGTACGAACACACGATTCTCGATGAACTCGACTTGATGCGAGAGGCAGCAAACACGGCGCAAGTTAAGAGAAATTTCCAGGACTCCGACATGCTGTATGTGCCGGATGTCTATTGGGACTATTGCCGGCCTGAAGTGCTTGTGCAGGAACGCATCTATGGCACACCGATCAGTGAAATGGACACGTTACGGGAAGCGGGCACCAATATTCAGGTACTGGCCGAGAACGGCGTCGAAATATTCTTTACGCAGGTCTTCCGCCACAACTTCTTTCACGCCGACATGCACCCGGGCAATATCTTCGTCATCACTACAGACCCTGAACGACCAAAATACGTCGCTGTTGATTTTGGTATCGTTGGCACATTAAGCCCGGAAGATCAGCGCTACCTCGCCGAGAACTTTCTCGCGTTTTTTGACCGTGATTATCAACGCATTGCCAAGTTGCACCTCGATAGTGGCTGGGTGCCTGCCGGTACGCGTGTTGATCAACTTGAAACAGCTATTCGTACGGTGTGTGAGCCGATCTTCAACAAACCGTTGGCGGAGATATCGTTCGCGCAATTATTGATGCGGCTATTCCGGGTTGCGCAGCGATTCGACGTCGAAATACAACCGCAGATGATTCTGCTGCACAAGACACTCTTTAACATCGAAGGACTTGGGCGACAGCTTTATCCGCAACTCGACTTGTGGAAGACAGCCCACCCTGTACTCAAGCGCTGGATGGACGAGCAGGTCGGCGGTCGTGCGATGATTAAGGACCTGCGACAAAATCTCCCGCAGCTACGTGATGCGATGCGTGAGCTTCCCTTCATCATTCAGGCCCTCGGCGAGCAAGCTGCCGATGGCCGCATCAAGTTCAATCTGCAGTCGCCGGAGTTAATTAAGATTCGCCAACAACTCGAGACGCAACAACGGCAGAGATACTGGCTGACAGCCGCTGCTACCGCGATCGTCTCTGGCGTGCTGGTAATTACGCTTGGCTCTAACATTGAGCTTGCATGGGCCTTGCTTGCGGCTGGCGCGATTGCCGCAGTTGCTGCACGCCCTTGATCTCACGGTTCCGTCTGCTCTGGCTGCTCGCCGGACTCGTATTTCTTGCGGTCGGTGCGGTCGGCGTCATCCTGCCGTTACTGCCGACGACACCGTTTCTGTTGCTCGCAGCCTACTGCTTTACTCGTTCGTCACCCAGTATGCATCGGTGGTTGCATAATCACCCAACGTTCGGCCCGCTCATCAATAACTGGAATCAGTACGGCAGTATCGACCGGCGTGCAAAACACATCGCCATAGTTGTTATTCTGCTGACGCCGGTTGTCGCTGTGATGATTGGCGTTCCCTGGTGGGCTTTGGTGTCTCAACTGCTTGTTCTGGCGGCGGCTGCTACATTTATTCTGACGAGGCCGGATCCGCCGCGAAACCCCTAGGAATCGCCGAGGACGAAACCAACCTCGCGGCCGGTTTCGGACACATCAAATATCTTGTACCCAAGCTTTCCGAGACTTCTGATGGCAGCAGCCGTTCGCTCTTTGCCAATACCGGGAAAGCGATGGTGAAACTCAACCAGAAGCTGTCGCGGCGGGTGTGTTGCGTGCTGCAATCCATCGATGATGTCGTACTCAGCGCCCTCGACGTCCATCTTCAGCAAGTCTACGCGCTCGTGCTGCAGCTTCTCCATAATCGACTGGACAGTAAACGCTGGTGAGTCAATGAAGTCGTTCGAGTCTCCGGCCTCGCCCTCTGCCGTCCACATGACTTTGGCTTTTTTGCCGCGCTTGCTCATGCGTCGATACAGCCGCAGGCTTCCGTCCTCACCTGACGCGGCCCATGGCATGAAAACAAATTCGTCCGGCAACTCCTGCGCTTCAACCCAGTCCTTTGCATACGGTGTCGGATCGAACGCATAGATTGTGACCCCGAAGCGCTGAATCAGGTCGAGATCAAAATCAATCGTGTCGCCAACACCCAGTGAGTACACCACTGAGTTCGCGTCGAGATCGTCGCCGATGTAGGTCCACTCGGACGTCTTGACCGTAGCAAAACTCACCTCTGCTTTTAGCCACAGCTCCTTGCCACTCAAGCGCTTGAAAAATGTTTTGACGGGCCAAAACCATGGCTGTCGTTTCATCCATCCAGAAGTTCTCACGTCGTTTGCTGCCCTTTCAAAGCATGTCATCCGGCCGCACAGCATAACGATGCGTTTACCATTTGTACAAAACGCGCTGCTTGCGTAGTCTGCGTTCGATGTCAACTGACTTCCTGTTGCAAGCGTCCCGCTGATGCTGAAACAACTCGCCCGACTTATACTTTGGCTTGGCGGATGGCAGGCTGTCGGCGACATTCCAGACGAGCCAAAAGCAGTGGTCATCGCTGCACCACACACCTCAAACTGGGACGCGCTCTGGGCGTTAGCCTACAAAGCACTGGTTGGCCTTGATATCCGGTTTTTTGCCAAGCATTCCCTATTCTGGTTTCCGCTCGGATCGCTGCTGCGATTCCTGGGCGGTATTCCGCTTGACAGGTCACGAGCCGGATCGGCTGTTGACCAGGCTGTTGCGATGTTCAAAGCCGAGGATAGTTTCTATTTTGGGCTGGCACCGGAAGGCACGCGCGCTTTACGAGATGCCTGGAAGAGCGGATTCTATCGCATCGCCATGGCGGCTGATGTGCCTGTCTTTCTCGGTGTCATTGACTACAAGAACAAGAGAGTTGGCGTTTTGGGTCGGCTCGACCTGACGGGTGACGCTGAGGCTGACCTTGCCCGGTGTGCTGACTTCTACCGCGGCTTTGAAAGTCGCTGGCCGGAGAAGACCACTCCAGTACGATTCGCCAAATAAAAAAGGCCGCCCGAAGGCGGCCTTTGGTTTCTACGTTTCAAGATCTAGCGACGGTAATTAATCTCCAGACCGATCTCGCGTCCTTTCTTCATCGGGCCGGCCGTGTAGATTCCGGAGATCGATGTCAGGTTGCCCCAGTTGGCTTCGTCGGTCAGGTTGGTACCGTACAACGAGACCTGCCAAACGTCGTCCGGCAGGAACCAGTTTATGCTGGCATTCAAACGAGTCTGCTCGTCAAAAATCTCGGTGTTTGAGTCGTTGTACGGATGCTCTTCACGATAGCTGTAATTAGTCGCAAAATTCACCAGCCCTGCACCACCCATGGGAAGATCGAGCGAAAGACCAACACTGTAGTTGTTCGGTGCAAGTCGCGGCAGATCATCACCAAGGAAAATAGCAAAATCCGGATTCTTGCTGTCGTACTCGCCATCCTGATAGCCATACGACGCACTCACTGAGAAGTTGTCGGTAATGAGCCCGACGAAATCGATCTCAAGTCCCTTAATGGTTACATCACCTGCGTTGATAGTTCCCTGCAGAACAATCACATCAGGATCGCCCATATTGAGCTCGCGCTGCATATCCTGAATTTCGTTATGGAACAAGGCAGCATTAAGACGCATGCGTCCATCCGCAAATTCAGTCTTGATTCCGATTTCAATCGTTGTGTTTTCTTCTTCTTTGGTCGGGCCCGGTGGAATCACGTTCGGTTTCGCGTTGCGGAAGTTAAATCCACCGGAACGAAAACCCTTCGACCAAAAACTGTAGACCTGTGAGCTCTCACCCATTAACCACTGGAAGCCAATCTTCGGCGTAATGTTATCCCAGTCACCAGAAAGAGCATCGAAGTTACAATCGAAATTCACGACATCTGCACAACCACCACCGACGCCACTGATGATGTTCGCCGACTTTGATTCATCCGTATATCGAAATCCGACCGACATCGAAAAGCTGTCGATAATCTGGAAGTCGTTGTTCCAGAACGCGCCGAAATTCTTGGCGTCCATATCGCCACCAAGCGCTCGGGTGATCGCTGCTTGTATGTAACGTCCTTCGCGATAGCCAATGTTCTGAGTAAAGTAGTAAAGGCCGGCCGTGGTTTCCCAGCTGTCATTGACGGACCCGGACCATCTTAGCTCGTTGCTCCACTGCAACTGATCGGTACTGCCCGGCACAGAGAACAATGGGAAGTAAGTACCATCGACGTCGGTGCCGGAGTCTGCTACCACTCGCCTGTAACCGGCGATATTGGTTAACGTTCCGTTGCCCACGTCCGTCTTGTTAATTTCCATCATCACCTGTGACCAGTGCATATCGGTAAATCCGACTTCATCGGCTGAGGTTCCATACTCAGGCAACGTACCGGCTCTTTGTAAGGTCACACTGGACCAGGCTGCGCCATCACCCTTTGACTCGCCCTGCTCAACACTAAACGTCATGTCAAACGTATCCGTTGGTGTCCAAACCAGCGTTGGCCTTACGAGCTTCGTCGTCATCGCACCAACTGTGCTGCGGCCATCTGCGGACTGCATATAGAACGACTGCGTCGGATAGGGTGCCGGAGCAATTGGGAATGGACCCACCTGCGGTCCTGTGTAAGTCGGGTTCAGGTTATCGAAGTAACCGTCATCGTTATCGTAGTAAGCAACGATCTTCGCCGCTAGCTTATCTTCAATAAGTGCGCCTTCAAACGCGACCGCGAGATTGTATGAATCTGAATCCGTAGCGCCAACGCGGAATCGGCTACCGGACTCTCCGTTGGGGCGTGCGTTACGAAGAACGACTGCACCACCGGTCACGTTACGACCAAATAACAGTCCCTGTGGCCCACGCAATACTTCAACGGACTCGAGATCAAACGTATCGATAACAACGCCGTAGGTCGTTCCCATGTACAAACCATCAACGAATACGCCGACAGTCGGATCAACGGAAGGAATCGAGCTGTTGATGCCCTGGCCACGAATCGAGAAGTTTTGTACGCCCGGGAACGTGCCGACCGACTCGAGCTGCACATTTGGCATCATGTAGCTGAGATCTTCGATCTTCTTTACGAATAGCGCTTCGAGCTGCACTGCGCCGTACGCAGTAACCGCGACAGGCACATCCTGAACTGCCTCTGCTTGACTACGCTTTCGGGCCGTCGTAACGATCTCCTCAAGCAGAGCACCTGCGGCGCCATCTTGCGCTTGCGCAGTAGCTGGTAGTGAAAAAACAACAATCGCTGCGGATGCGAGCAAGGTTGTGCTTACTGCAAGCTTGGATCTAACGTCCAAGCTCTTGAATCCCCACGAAATATTCATGACTCTCCCTCATGCTTTTTGTTTGGTACTTGCCAGCATACTGTTGTAGGCACACCAACGCTACTAGTGAGAATACGGATACGTGAATCAGGCGCCAATTTGCCAAAAAAGGCAGAGCGGCGCACGGGTTTCTTCTTTAGAATTCGCCGCCTAATGCAGGAAAAAAACACACATAAACGCACCATCCGCAGCTTTGTCAGGCGGGCCGGGCGGCTGACACCGTCGCAACAAAAGGCGCTTGAAGAACTGTGGCCGATATTCGGAATCGGGTATGGCCCTGGTCTTCTGGTCCCGCAGGATATATTCGGTCACGCTGCCCCCGTTGTTCTGGAGATCGGCTTCGGCAATGGCGAAACGCTGGTGCAACAAGCGACTGAGAATCCGGACAGGAACTACATCGGTATCGAGGTATACGAACCGGGTGTTGGGCACTGCCTGTTGAAGGCACGTGACGCAGGCATTGATAACCTGCGACTCCTGATCCACGACGCGATAGAAGTTCTGACGAATCAGATCCCACTTGAATCGCTGTCACGCGTGAATCTCTATTTTCCGGATCCCTGGCCAAAAAAGCGCCATCACAAGCGTCGCATCGTGCAGCACGATTTCCTGGCCCTGATCGCTGGTCGACTAAAAACAGGTGGCACGCTGAATATCGCGACGGACTGGGCGGGATATGCCGAACATATCGACGAAGTTCTTTCCCAGTCGGATCATTTCACGTGTACCGAACGACGTGAGCATGATGGCGAACAGCCCCTCGATCGGCCGAGAACCAAATTCGAGCGGCGCGGCCTCAAAAAAGGCCACAGAATCTACGACTGGTGTTTCACAAAGTCGACAAACAACTAAATCAGCTTGCGCTTCTCGCCACTTGTTCTATAACTAAGATATAGTGATTGTATTCTAAAGAGGACGTTTTCAAAATGGCCGTTCAATTTCCCGTCATAGGCAACTGGTTTCGCAGGCCGAACGGGGCCTTGTTCGAGGTTGTTGCCGTCGACGAAGATGACGGCACTGTCGAAATTCAGCAGTTTGATGGCACGATTGGCGAAATCGACATCGAAAACTGGCCACAATTGCTGCTCGTTGAAGTTAGCCCACCCGAAGACTGGTCTGGTTCGGTCGATATGGACCCAGACGACTACGTCGGCAAGAGCGAAGGCGACATGCCGAGCGGCTTCCATGACCCGTTGGAATTTCTCGACAAACCATCGTAAGAGTGGCCCCGCGTCACAATCCAACACTATCTGGCCCGATCACGTAAATTAGGCCGTCCCGTAGCGATACATCCACCTTCCTGAGTGTCTTGCCCGACCCGGGTCCGGCGTAGCAGTTTCCGGTTTCGATTTCATAGGTCGCGCCGTGTGACGCACAGATAATCGCTGACTTGTCCTTGGTCAGAAACTTGTTGGGTGACCAGTTCAACGGATGGCCTACGTGCACACAGAAGTTTTGGTAGGCGAATACTTCATCACCTTGTCGAACGACGAATCCGCGAAAGGGCCAGTCGCCCTCTCCGATCGAAAATTCGCGGCAGCCCGGATCTTCTATTTCCGTAATCGGACCAACGGCGATTTCAATAACGGTCACTCGTCTTACTCCGGGCAATTGTTTCGAATTTGAGGACACCCATTCTATATGAATCCCAGCGCCCGAACGGTTTGTTAGAATGAGCACAACTACGTCGCTGCCGAAGATCAACGCATCGAGGAAGGTGACGCCAGCGTGCAACGGTCGCTTGCTGAGATTGGTCGACTGATGACCCGCTAGTAGATCGCTTGATCCCTCAATCGGTCGACGCATTCCACGGGGCGACTTTGAACAAAAGCAGCATTCCCGGAATTGCCAGGGCTGTGCACAGGAGGAAAAAATTTGTCCAGCCTACCTGTTCAACGATTACGCCAGTAACAGAGCTTGCGAGTATCCTCGGCAACGCGGCGACAGCAGTAAGCAGCGCGAACTGTGTTGCTGCAAACTTAGGGTTGGTGCTGCGCGCGATGAACGCGACGAATGCCGCAGTACCCAAGCCAACACCAAGATATTCCAGCGAGACGGTTACGCCCAACACCCATGGATTCGCGCCAACCTCGGACAAAACGGCGAAGCCCAGGATACTGATTACTTGAACGATTCCAAATAACCACAGTGCGCGATTGATGCCTAACTTGATCATCAACACACCACCGACCAGTCCGCCAAAGATCGCGGCTACCAATGAAGCGAATTTCGCAATGGTGCCGATCTGGGTCAGGCTGAAACCGACGTCGATATAGAACGGCGATTGCAATGCCGTTGCCATGCTGTCACCAAGCTTGTAGCAAAACAGGAACAAGAGAATCAGCAAAGCCGAGCTGAGCCCCCGACGCTGAATAAATTCCTTGAAGGGCTCAATAACTGCATCAACCATGGTTTTCGGTGGGCTCGGATCCGCGATTGCCTCCTCGATAAGCAGCGTCATGCCTATTCCGACACACATGAATAACGCGACGATAACGAACACTGAGTGCCACGCCATGTGATCGGCGAGAATCAATGCAAGCGCTCCCGGCACCAATCCCGACAAGCGATACGCCTGTACGTGAATTGTGTTGCCCAGTCCCAGCTCAGCATCAGGCAGTAACTCGCGCCGATACGCATCAAGCACAATATCCTGGCTGGCACTGAAGAACGCGATTGCAGCCGACAGATATGCGATGGTCCAGATCGAAATACCGGGCTTCAAGAAACCAAGCGTCGCGATGGAACCCAGTAAAACAAGCTGCATTACGAGCATCCAGCCACGCCGATGCCCGAGAAACGGCAACGTAAAACGATCGATTACCGGCGACCAGAGAAACTTCCATGCATAGGGGATTTGTACAAGCGCGAAGAAACCAATTTCTTTGAGGCCAACGCCTTCTACACGAAGCCATGCCGGAACCAGTTGAAACAGAATGTAAAGCGGTAGACCTGAAGTGAATCCAGTAAAGACGCAGATCAACATGCGCCTGTTCAGGATCGCCTCTTTGAAGCTTTCCTGTTGCCTTGTGTTTACTGGGGCGTCAGCCGTCATGAACCCAATCGTAATCCATGCTTATTGGCGCGTGATCAGAAAAACGTTCATCCCGGTAGATAGCCGTCTTTTTGACTTTATCCTTCAGGCCTGGCGTCACCACCTGGTAATCAAGCCGCCACCCCACATTTTTGTCCCAGGCGCGGCCTCGATTCGACCACCAGGTATATTCGTCAGGTTGCTGCGGAAGCGTGCGAAACGCATCGGTGTATCGATACTCTCCGAAGACCTGATCCAGCCATGCTCTCTCTTCCGGAAGAAAACCGGAGTTTTTCTTATTGCCCTTCCAATTCTTCAGGTCGATTTCTTTATGCGCAATATTCCAGTCGCCACAAATTACGTATTCCGATCGACGGCGCTGCAATTTCTTCAGGTGTTCCGTGAACGAATCCATGCAGCGGTATTTTGCTTCCTGACGAACATCGCCCGATGAGCCCGACGGCAGGTAAAGCGAAACAATACTAATTCCGCCCAATTGCACTTCCAGATAACGACCCTCGTTATCAAATTCCCTATCGCCGTAACCGTGAATCACCTTCTTCGGTTTATGCCGCGTATATATGGCTGTCCCGCTATAGCCTTTTTTCTCGGCATCTTCGTAGTAACAGTGATAACCGGTCGGTGAGAAAACCTCATCGGTCAACTGATGGACCTGCGCTTTGGTTTCCTGAATGCAAACAACATCCGCTTTCTGTTGCTGCAGCCAATCGAAAAAGCCCTTGCGGGCAGCGGCCCGTATTCCATTAGCATTGAGACTGATAACGCGAAACAATTCCTCACTCCTGTGTCATACTCCGATCCGAAAATGAATCGGCCGCGATCATCATACAGAAGCCCTTAAGAAGACCAAGGGAAGCAGAGCAAATGCGAGGATACAAAAGGGAATTTATCGAGCTGGCGCTGGAACTTGGGGTCCTTCGATTCGGTGAATTCACACTCAAGTCCGGCCGCGTCAGCCCGTATTTTTTTAACGCTGGTTTATTCAACACTGGCTACGCCGCCGCAAAGCTCGGACGATTTTACGCGGCCGCTATCGCTGAGTCCAAGATACGATTCGACATGCTTTTCGGACCTGCCTACAAAGGCATTCCACTGGCAACGCTCGCCGCCGCGTCGCTCGCCGAGCAGCACGATATCGACGTCCCATATTCATTCAACCGCAAAGAAGCGAAGGCGCATGGTGAGGGTGGCAGCATCGTCGGCGCACCGCTCTCCGGCGGCGTGCTTATAGTTGATGACGTCATCACGGCCGGAACCGCGGTGCGTGAAGCGTATCAAATCATCTCGGCCGCAGGAGCCGAAGTGACCGGCCTGATCATTTCTCTGGACCGACAAGAGCGCGGTCAGGGCCCGTATTCTGCAGTGCAGGAATTGAAACAATCACTGGGCGTTCCGGTCATAAGTATTGTCCAGCTGGACGACTTGATAAACATTCTCGAAGAATCAAGCGAATACGAGGAGTTTCTGGAACCCGTACTGAGCTATCGTAAGCAATACGGTGTAATTTCATAAGCTCTTGATAGTCGGGACATTAGCGGCAGTTTACAGCATCGGTAACGACGACTAAGCTGCAATAACGAGAACCAGTCCCACGTTCGGGACGTATTTTGGTGGCATATTCGAGCTATGCGTAAAATCATAATTAGCTGTGCATTGGCGCTCCTCACTCCACTGGTCGCCGGAGCGGAAGAAGCGACGGTATATCGCTGGGTCGATGCGGAAGGCAACATCTATTTTGGCGACAGCATTCCTGCCGAATACGCGGAATTTCCTAAAGAGGTATTGAATGATCGTGGCGTGACGGTCGGCAACCTCGAGGGCAAAAAAACCGAAGCGCAGAAAGAAGCAGATCGGCTTGAAACCACACGACGCGTCGCGCAGGAACTACAACAGCGTGCTGATCAGGCCTTACTCGCAACCTACCTAACCGTAGAAGAGATACTGATGCACCGCGATCGTCGCATTGAGCTGTTTCTGGCGCAATCACGTGTGACTGAGCTTTACCTTAGCAACCTCGAAACCCGATTAGGGTCACTGCGCACGGACGCATCCAAATACCAGCCCTACAGCGATGATCCGGATGCACCGATGATCCCTGAGGCATTGGCCAAAGACTTGCGGACGACCAAAGAAACTATTATTCGTCACAAACGCAACTTGAAGAAATTTCAATCTGACAAACAACAGATCATTGAGCGATTCGATGGTGACATCTCACGCTTCAAGATCCTCAAGGGCCTCGTCGGTACCAACGCTCCTGATTGAGCTCAGTGCTTTCCGGAATGTCCGAACCCGCCAGCACCTCTATCGCTGGCAGCAAACTCTTCAACAACCTTAAGTTCGACCTGCTCGACAGGCACGAATACCATTTGAGCGATCCGCTCGGATGGCTGCACTTCATAACTCCTTGCACTGCGGTTCCAGCACGAGATGAAAACCTGACCCTGGTAGTCCGAATCGATCAGGCCCGTAAGGTTACCCAGCACCAGTCCATGCTTGTGACCCAAACCAGAGCGCGGTAACAAGACCGCCGCCAGCCCGGGATCTGCTACGTGGATCGCCAGCCCGGTCGGAACCAGCACTGTCTCGCCCGGCGCCACGGTAAGCGGTTCGTCAATGCACGCGCGCATATCCATACCGGCGGAACCGGCGGTCGCGTAGTGTGGCAAAGGAATGGAGTCCCCGATCCGCGGATCGAGTATCTTTAGTTCAATGGATCGCACTGCGTAGTCCTTCAATCGTTGTTTGTTATGGACGTCAATCTGGGTTGGGTCTCGGAACCACGCTCAGCATAAAAGTGTTCCGCCGCGAGCTCAATCAAATTACGAGCAAGCTCGACTTTCGAGGTTGTCGGAAATTCTCGCTCACCGCCATCCCACAATAGGACTGCAGAATTATCGTCGCGATCAAAGCCGCAGTCACGTCCGACTCGATTCGCCACGATCATGTCCAGATTCTTTTTTTCAAGCTTGCCGCGCGCGTATTCGACGACATTTTCCGTCTCTGCCGCAAAGCCGACCGTGAACGGTGCCACCTCGAGAGCGGCGACGGAAGCAAGAATATCCGGGCAGCGCGTTAGCTCAAGACTCATCGCCTCGTCTTTCTTTTTAATCTTCTGTTCGACAACCGCAACCGGACGATAATCAGCAACCGCGGCAGCCGCGATAAAGATATCGGCGTCCTCTATCGCCGCATGCGTCGCCGCATACATTTCCTCAGCCGACTCGACGTTCACAACTTCCGTGCCCGGCGGCGCATGCAAATTGACGGGGCCACTTACAAGTACGACATCCGCACCCTGTGCGACTGCTGCACTCGCAATGGCGTAACCCATCTTTCCCGAGCTTCGATTCGTTATGTAGCGAACCGGGTCGATCGGCTCACGCGTCGGACCGGCCGTCACGACAACCTTCTTTCCCTCGAGCAAACCCTGGCCTTTTCCGCCGGTCAGATTGAATACGGTTGCCGCAATCAAGTCAGGCTCAAGCATGCGACCGGCGCCTTCTTCACCGCATGCCTGAGAACCAACACCGGGGCCGATAATGTGTATTCCGCGGTGCTCAAGGACCTCACGATTCGCCTGAGTTGCCGGGTTGCTCCACATGACGTGATTCATCGCGGGAGCCAGTGCAATCGGTGCCTCTGTTGCCAGGCAAATCGTCGTCAGGAGGTCTGGTGCACCCCCGCTGACTATCCGCGCCATCACCTCGGCCGTCGCTGGTGCGATCAACACAACGTCCGCCCAGCGCGCGAGCTCAATATGGCTCATCGCCGCTTCAGCTTCCTTGTCCCAGAGATTTGAGCGAATCTGCTTACCTGAAACCGCTTGTAGCGCCGTACCGGTTACGAACTCTTCGGCAGAGCTCGTCATCACTATCTGTACTTCGGCCCCTCGCTCGCGCAAGCGACGAACCAGATCCGGTGCTTTGTAGGCGGCGATTCCGCCGGTAATGCCGAGGACTATATTCATAGAACAAGCTTAGCCCGGAGATGTTGGCTAATTCCAGTGAATCCGGACATCCGCGCCAGATTGATTCGTTGTAAGGAAATGCCACCCGGTAGCAACATGGGTCCGTGAAAAACGTCACGAACAGGGAAAGTACCGACGTCGAGCTACTGGCCGCCATTATCGGTGCCAGCAGCGCCAATGCATCCGGGCAGGAAGCCGCGATTCGGCTGATGCACCGCTTCGGCAGCTTGAGGTCCTTATTGCATGCCAATAATAACGATCTGCTGGCTTGCCGGGGCATCGGCAATGTTCGCCTGGGCGTTCTGCGAGCGCTGCCCGAGTTGGCGCGTCGTTACTTTGAGGAGTCCCTGCCTTGCGGAGAAACCATTCGCAGCCCCTCGGACACCGAGTCATTCCTGAAAGCGCGTATGCAACACCTCGATCACGAGTTGTTTTGTTGTCTGTATCTCGACAACCGGCACCGTGTGCTGCGTTTTGACGAATTATTTCGTGGCACGATTGACGGCACGAGCGTCTATCCTCGTGAGGTAGTCAAGGAAGCACTGGGAGTGAACGCAGCAGCTATCATCCTTGCTCACAATCATCCCTCCGGTGTCGCAGAACCCAGCCAGGCCGACGAACGCATCACCAAACGGCTGAAATCAGCCCTCGAACTGGTCGATATTCGGCTCCTGGATCACTTTATTGTCGGTGATGGTGCGGCGACGTCGCTCGCGAGCCGCGGGCTGCTTTAGACGGGGCTGCCGAAAGGCCCGAATAAGCGCTTGTATTGCACCGATCACACTGGTATAAAGTCTCGCTCCCTGCCCACCAATCGCGGGCAACTTTTAGTAAAATCAGAGACTTACCCATGTCCAAGGTATGCCAAGTGACGGGGAAACGGCCGCAATCAGGCAATAACGTTTCTCACGCACATAATAAAACTCGTCGCCGCTTCCTGCCGAACCTGCAGAACAAGCGCTTTTGGGTCGAAGCCGAGAAGCGTTTTGTACGCCTTCGTATTTCTCATAAGGGCCTCAGAATAATCGACAAGCATGGCATTGAGAAAGTTCTCGCTGACATGCGGGCCGACGGCCAACGCGTTTAGTCGCTGGAGGATTGAGATATGCGTGATAAAATCAAACTTGTTTCCAGTGCCGGGTCTGGCCACTACTACACAGTGACCAAGAACAAGCGCCTGCATCCTGAAAAGATGGAGACCAAAAAGTACGATCCGACCATTCGGAAGCATGTGCTATATAAAGAAGCCAAAATCAGGTAGTTGTTCGTCAAACGAACGGCTAGAAAAAGGCCCGGTATTCCCGGGCCTTTTTTTGTGAGGCACAATGAAGGATGCCTGAATTACCTGAAGTTGAGACCAGTCGCCGGGGTATCGAGCCGCACATCATTGGTACGCGTGTCGAACGTATAGTTGTTCGCAATCGGAGTCTGCGCTGGCCCGTGTCTGAGACTCTTGATCGCAATCTCCCTGGCGAAACGATTACGTCCGTCACCCGGCGCGCCAAATATCTACTGATCAATACCGATGGCGGTTCCGCCATATTGCACCTGGGAATGTCCGGCAGCGTCTATATCGTTGATCGCGACACGCCGGCGGGCATTCATGATCATGTGGACATCGACTTCGACTCTGGCAAGACAATGCGATTTCGCGATCCTCGGCGGTTCGGGTCTTTGCACTGGAGTAAGACCCCACTCCAGCACAAGCTACTAAGGTCTCTCGGGCCTGAGCCACTCGTTAATGACTTTGATGCGAGATACCTGTGGGGAAAATCCCGTGGTCGGCGTGTCAGCGTCAAGCAATTCATCATGAACGCGCAGGTCGTTGTCGGAGTAGGCAATATCTACGCAAGCGAAGCGCTTTATCTGTCCTGCATTAATCCGCGACGGGCAGCGGGTCGAATATCGCTACAGCGCTATGAACTACTCGTTACAGCTATCAAGGATGTTCTCGCAAATGCGATTAAGGCGGGCGGAACAACGCTGCGCGACTTTTACGGCGGCGACGGCGAGGCCGGCTATTTTCAGCAGCAACTGGAAGCGTATGGCCGGGAAGACGAGCCGTGCAGGCGATGTAACACACCCATTACAGCTATCGTGCAGGGCCAGCGTTCAACCTATTATTGCAAGCGGTGCCAGACCTGATCAGTCCCGGCCTACCTTCTTAAGCAGAGCCTCTCTTACTTTTGGCGACACGAACTCGGCAATATCGCCGCCAAGGGTTGCGACTTCCCGGACCAGCGTTGAAGAAATAAATGTGTATTTATCTGTTGGCGTCAAGAAAGCGGTTTCGACCTCCTGGGTCAGATGCCGGTTCATACTCGCCAACTGAAATTCGTACTCGAAGTCGGACACCGCTCGCAATCCACGGACTATGACTGCCAGACCGTTTTGGTGAGCAAAATCGATTGTGAGGCCTTCGTAACCTGCAACCTCGACATTGTCGATATCGGCCAGCGTCTGTCGCGCAAGCTCGACTCTCTCGTCAAACGAAAACATTGTAGTTTTAGTGCCGGTATCCGCCGCAACCGCAACGACTACCTTGTCGTACAACTTCGCCGCACGTCGAACGAAATCTTCGTGACCTAGTGTTATCGGGTCAAACGTACCCGGATACATTGCAGAAACTGTCATGTCTTCAGACTCCCCACAGACCTAATTTTTCGCCAGAACATAACGGACATTCCCGGCCGTCTTGTTCTTCAATTCCTGCCAGTTCTCAGGCAAATACAATTCTGGCTGATCTTTGTCCATCTCGACGTAAACTCTGGCATCGTCAGCCAGCCATCGCTGCTCAGCCAACAGTCTACACAATTCACGCTGCAGATCTGCCGCAAAGGGTGGATCGATAAAAACAATATCAAAAGCCTCGGCATTTGGCCCACGCAGATAATCCTCTGCATCAATATTCAATATCTCGGCACCGGAATCGGTGAGCGATGCGATATTGGACTTTAGGAGCTTCGTTGCGACCTGCGATCGCTCGACGAAGACCACCCGCGAAGCCCCGCGTGACATCGCCTCGATTCCGAGTGCGCCGGTTCCGGCGCAAAGGTCCAGACACCTGGCACCGTGAATGCGCGGCGCCAGCCAGTTGAACAGCGTCTCGCGAATGCGCTCTGCCGTGGGACGCAGGCCGGGCACATCGGCGATCTGCAAAAGGCGGCTGCGCCAGTTTCCCGCTACAATGCGCAGCTGTCCCTGCCGGGATTTTTGCTTGCCTGCTGCCTTACGAATCGCCATAACCTGTGAACATATAACGATGTTTGGAAAAAAAGAAAAGCCCGAGGAGAAAACAGGCTTCATCAGGCGGCTCCGCGCCCGCATCAACAAGGGCGATAACTGGCTTACCTACGACCTGGCCAATCTGGTTCCCGGTGGCGAAATCGACGACGGCGTACTTGAGGAACTCGAGTCCTTACTCGTCATGGCTGATGTCGGTGTCGACACGACCGAGCTGATAATTGCCGACTTGCAAAAGAGTTTGGTGCGCAATGAGCTGAAGGACCTGGATGCCCTGCGCGCGCAACTCGAACGCTCACTGCTCAAGATCCTGGAGCCCGCGGATAAACCACTCATCATTGAAAAACCCAATGGTCCGTTTGTCATCCTGATGGTAGGCGTTAACGGGGCTGGCAAGACAACAACCATCGGCAAATTGGCGCGCCGCCTCAAGGACGATGGTTACTCAGTCATGTTGGCCGCGGGCGATACGTTTCGCGCAGCTGCGGTAGAACAGCTGGAGGCTTGGGGAGAGCGGAACGATGTACCCGTTATTTCGCAACAGTCCGGAGCAGATCCCGCTGCGGTTATTTTTGATGCCTGGCAAGCGGCGAAAGCTCGCGACATTGATGTACTACTTGCGGATACCGCAGGCCGCCTGCAGAACCAGGTCGGCCTTATGGATGAGCTGCAAAAGATAAAACGTGTCGTCGCTCGACAGGATGAATCGGCCCCGCACGAGATTATGCTGGTTCTCGACTCAAGTCAGGGTCAGAACGCGCTCGTGCAGGCCGAAAAATTTCATGAGGCGCTCGGCCTCACCGGCATCACGGTGACAAAGTTGGACGGCAGTGCGAAGGGTGGCATTCTGTTCGCCATAGCAAACCGCCTGCAGGTGCCTGTGCGCTTTATTGGCATCGGGGAAGCAGTCGAGGACATGCAGCCCTTTCAGGCCGACGAGTTTGTCGGCGCGTTGCTTGCTGCGGGTAACAGGGACCAATAGTTCAGATGATCCAACTCGATAACGTAACGAAGCGATTCCCGGGTGGGCAGGAGGCTCTTTCGGGGCTCAGCCTGTCCGTCGACAGAGGTGAAATGGTCTTCGTCACAGGACATTCGGGAGCGGGCAAGAGCACGTTGCTGAGGTTAATTGCCCTTATCGAACGACCGACGAGTGGGCAGGTGATCGTCGACAAGCAAAACACTCAACGTGTTAAGCGCCGCAAGATTCCGGCGTACCGGCGGCAGATCGGTATGGTCTTTCAGGATCACAAGTTGCTCTATGACCGTCCGGTTTTTGACAACGTCGCGCTGCCTTTGATTATTGCCGGTGTTAGTCACCGCGATGCGGGCCGGCGGGTCAGGGCTGCTCTCGATCAGGTGAGTTTGTTACACAAGGAAAAGCAAAGCCCGCAGACACTATCGGCCGGTGAACAACAGCGCGTGGGCATCGCCCGCGCCATTGTGACGCGACCGAAGGTATTAATTGCTGACGAGCCGACCGGTAATCTGGATCCTGACCTGTCGCTTGAGGTTATGAGAATTTTTCGACGCTTCAACGAGGTCGGCGTAACGCTGTTGATCGCGAGTCATGACATTTCCCTCATTGATCGGCTGGGTTGCCGGCGCATTGCGCTGGAGGGCGGAAAATTGCAGCAGGAGGCTGACCCGTGGCAGTAACGCGAAATTCTGACGCCGTTGCGCCTGTCCGTTCGTCAAGCGCATTTTCGATCTGGTTGACGCGCCATGCGAGTACGTCGGTGGGAGCACTGGGACGCTTGTCCCGGCAGCCATTTGCCAGCCTGATGATCGTGTTGGTTATCGCGGTTACGCTCGCCTTGCCGGCCGCCATCAATGTCGTCGTAAAGAACGCGCAGTCCATCAGTCGTGGCTGGGACAATGCGCTCGATTTTTCCGTGTACCTGAAACTCGACATATCGGTTAGTGAAGCTGAAGGTCTTGCGCGACTGATCCGGCAGCGGGCGGATGTAGCGTCAGTCGATCTGGTAACGGCGGATGCGGCGCTGGCCGATTTCAAGCTGGCATCGGGGTTTGGCAAGGCGCTTGATCAACTCGGCGAAAACCCCTTGCCACACGCTCTCGTTGTACGCCCCGGCCCGGGTAATACGGGCGCATCGCTAACCTTGCTGCAGGAAGAGATAGGCAACCTGCCCGAGACGGACCTGGTGCAGGTCGATACCGAATGGGTGCAGCGATTTCACGCCATCCTCGACATCGTTAGAAAGTCGATTGCTATTGGCGCCGCGTTACTCGGTATTGCCATCGTTGTAATCGTCGGCAATACGATTCGACTCGACATCGAGAATCGGCGCGAAGAAATTGAAGTCACGAAGCTCATTGGCGCGAGCAACGCGTTTGTTCGCCGGCCGTTTCTGTGGACCGGGTTCTGGTACGGCCTGTTTGGCGGCGCGTCTGCCTTGCTGTTGGTGCAATACGGGCTGTATTTGCTGAAAGAGCCGGTGACCCGTCTTGCCGGGCTCTATCAGGGCAATATTTCCGTCGCGACGCTGGATGCCGGCGAAAGTCTGACCATTGTTGCTGCCGCCGTATTCCTCGGGCTGTTCGCGTCCTGGGTCACCACTGCACGCCACATGCGACGTATCGAGCCTCGATAATTGGACATAATACTGTCCAATTAGACGCTAAATAACTGTTTCCTATAATAATATTCCCTATAAGTATCGGGAACTTATGGTGCTTATTAGCACTCTAACCCTCCGAGTGCTAAAATTGCGTTCCATAGACGGAGGTATTACATGACAACCGCTTTAGCGAAATCCAACTACGACATCGCCCTGGCAGGACCGGTAGGTAGTCTTGATGGTTACATCCAGGCTGTCGGCGGTATTCCTGTTTTGAGCAAGGAAGACGAACAGGCATTGGCGCATCACTTACGTGATGACGAAGACCTCGATGCGGCTCGTGATCTCGTTATGGCGCATCTGCGGTTTGTCGTCCATATCGCCAAAGGTTACACCGGCTACGGCTTGCCACTGAATGACCTGATTCAGGAAGGCAATGTCGGCCTCATGAAGGCCGTCAAGCGCTTCGACCCGGATTACGGCGTACGCCTCGTTTCATTTGCTGTGCACTGGATCCGTGCTGAGATTCACGAATTTGTTCTCAAGAACTGGCGCATCGTTAAGGTGGCCACCACCAAGGCACAACGAAAGTTGTTCTTTAATCTTCGCAAGAAGAAAAAGACGCTGGCCTGGTTGTCTGACGCTGAAACCAAAGCGGTTGCCAAGGATCTCGGCGTCAAGCCGCAGGAAGTAACGGAAATGGAGAAGCGCCTGCACTCTCGCGACGCGATCTTCGACCCGACCCCCGATCTTGATGATGACCGCAACTTCACACCGGCGGCGTACCTGCCCAGCCCGGATGCTGATCCGGCCAAACAGGTTGAAGCTACCGACTGGAAGGATGACGCGACAACTCGCATGACGGCCGCACTGAATATTCTCGATGATCGCAGTCGTCGCATTCTGCAGGAGCGCTGGCTCACAGAGGACAAGATGACCTTGCACGAGCTCGCAGCCGAGTACGGCATTTCAGCCGAACGCATCCGCCAGCTGGAAGTTAACGCGATCAAGAAGCTTCGCAACGCAATGGCCGTGTAGGAGCGGCCCTTAGCACCCGAAGGGCATAAAGCCGCGACCCGCCTGACGCAACACCCAAAGGCCGCTCTCCGAGCGGCCTTTTTTATTTAAACACTCGGGTGCGGTAACGAACGTAGCCACCGTCTTCAACGCCGTGCGGGTCATCATGTGTCCAGTGCACCAGACCGCCCAGGTCATTCCACTCGTACATGCCGCGAACTAATACCCTGTCTCCCATACCAAGTGGTATGCGGTTCGCCAGGTCGAGGTTATGCGCGATCAGCAAAGTGCGGCGATTGCCAATATCGATGATGAATCGTTGGTGTCGCGAGCCGTCATTATCATCAGACAGCAAGCGCTTCACGAAGCCAGTGACTTCGATCCAGCTACCGTCATCGCTTTTCTTATACGCTGCGAATTTTCTAGCCTTGCGTGACCGGCACCATCGTGATCTCAACACGGCGATTAGCCTGGCGACCGGCTGACGATGAGTTGTCTGCAATCGGCCGTGCCTCGCCCATGCCCAGCGTTATCATGCGTTGCTGGATGACGCCCTGAGCGGACAGGTAGGCCGATACCGACGACGCGCGTCGTTGTGACAATCCCTGGTTATGGGAGTCGCTGCCCGTGCTATCAGTGTGTCCGGCAACCTCAACAACCGTTTGCTCGTACTCGGCGAGTACTTTGCCGACTGAATTCAGCACATTAAAAAATGCCGGACTCAAGTCCGAGCTATCTGTCGCGAAAGTTACATTACCCGGCATATTCAACGTGATGTTCTCACCGTTTCGAACGACGCTAACGCCAGTACCTTCAAGTTCTGCACGCAATTCGGCTTCCTGCTTGTCCATGTAGTAACCGATCGAACCACCCGCCAATGCACCGATGCCTGCACCGATCAGAGCATGCTGGCGACGTTCAACGGCATCATCGCCGGAGATCAGACCCGCTGCAGCGCCTGCTGCAGCACCGATCAGCGCGCCCTTGGTGGCCGAACTCATCTTCTCATCACGCGTGTACGCGTCGAGCGTTTCACAACCACTCACAAAAACCGTCATGACGGTCATCGCAAGAACTAATTTTTGAGACCTGATGTTCATGATCTTTCCTTTGGATTTAGATATGTACGGGTGCATTGTATGCGTTCGTTACCTGAACACAGACTTAATTGACCGGTTTATGTTCAGAAAAGTCACTCTGATTACAGGTAATGAGGACTGCGTCACAAGTCATGCTCGCAGCATGTAGAATGACGGGCCCACCGCGTGAGACCACACCGTGACCGAAATCGACAACTGGCTACCTCGTTATGAGCAAGCTCACGATAGCCTCCATAATCCGGTCGTTTACTGGGCCGCCGTACCCATGGTCGTCGTCGGAGTGACGGGATTGCTGTGGGTCCTGCCTGTTCCGACAGAATTTCTCAAGATTTCACCATTGCTGAACTGGGGAAGCGCGTTCCTGATGGTTACGGCGATCTACTACTTCATTATTTCGCTATCGCTGGCGATAGGCCTGCTGCCCTTTCTTCTGGGCCTTGCGGCGATCCAGATGTGGGTGACCAATTCCGGCTATCCCGCTCTCGGCATAGCCACTGGCTTGCTGGTTGCCGGGATCGTCGGACTGGCGTTGGGCCGCAATGGCTCGCCGCGCGCTGTGGTGGAGGATCTGCAACTCATGATGCTGGGACCCGCCTGGCTCTTGTCCGTAATGTATAAGCGTTTCGGAATACCGTTCTAGTCATATAGAATCGACGCCCCAAACTGTACTTACTTTCCTCAGGACTGCGCCCGTGAGCACCAAACTCGATCCCATGGATCTCTATGACCTTCGTTCGGAACTGTCTGAAGAAGAGATCATGGTTAAAGATAGCGTCAGCCGATATGTTGACGACAAAGTCATTCCCCTGATGCGTGAAGCCTTCGAGAAACATGAGTTTCCTCACCACCTGATTGGTGAAGTTGCCGAGTTGGGACTGCTTGGCAGCTCGATCGAAGGCTACGACTGCGCCGGATTGAACAGCGTGAGTTATGGGCTGATCTGTCAGGAGCTGGAACGCGGCGACAGTGGCTTACGCAGTTTCGTGTCTGTGCAGAGCAGCCTCGTGATGTTTCCTATTCATGCTTATGGTTCTCTGGAGCAAAAGCAACGCTGGCTACCTGCTATGGCGCGTGGCGAGGCGATCGGCTGCTTTGGCCTTACCGAGCCGCATGGCGGATCAGACCCCAGCAACATGAAGACGCAGGCAAAGCGCGATGGCAATGACTGGATTTTGAACGGCTCAAAGATGTGGATCACGAACGCCACGATTGCTGACGCGGCTGTCGTCTGGGCGAAGACCGACGAAGGCATCAAGGGTTTCATCGTCGAGAAAGACATGCCCGGTTTCGAAACTCAGGAAATCGAGAATAAATTTTCGCTCCGGGCGTCAGTAACGGGCGCCTTGTTCTTCAACGATGTTCGGGTACCCGAAGCAAATGTCTTGCCCGGCGCATCCAGTTTGAAAGCACCTCTAAGCTGCCTCACCCAGGCCCGCTACGGTATCAGCTGGGGTGTGATCGGCGCGGCTCAAGCTTGCCTGAATGAAGTACTTGATTACACACAGGACCGTGTCCTCTTTGGGCGGCCGATCGCAAACACACAGACCATTCAAATTCGCATGGCAGACATGGCCCGCCAGATCACCACGGCGCAATTACTGTCGCTGCGACTTGGCCGGATCAAGGACAGCGGCCAACTGAGCCCGACACAGGTATCTCTCGCAAAATGGAATAACTGCCGGGCAGCCATCGACATCGCGCGGGATGCCCGCGACATACTCGGCGGTGCCGGTATCAGTGCCGAGTATGTGCCGATTCGTCACATGTTGAACCTCGAAAGTGTCATCACATACGAAGGCACCGAGACCGTTCACCAGCTGGTTGTCGGCAAGGAACTCACCGGAGTAAATGCCTTCTGATGACGCAGGCTTGAACTCGCACCGCCTGCCGCAGAATAAAGACATGTGGCGCATTGCTGCGCCCATGATCATCTCCAATGTGTCGGTCCCGCTGCTCGGCATGGTCGACACCGGCGTTACGGGCCACCTCGACAACTCTGCCTATCTTGGTGCTGTAGCCATCGGCGCGATGATTTTCACGTTCATCTATATGGGCATGAACTTCCTGCGCATGGGTACGACCGGTCTCGCGGCGCAGAGCTTCGGTGCCGGTGACAATGACGGTTTGCGGGCATCGCTGGGGCAGGCACTCATTGTTGGTCTGATCATCGCGCTGCTCCTGATTGTGTTTCAAGTGCCGATCGGCCAGTTGGCATTGAGCCTTCTCGGTGGCGATGCTGAAACACAGAAGTATGCCGGCGAGTATTTCTCGATTCGCATCTGGAGCGCGCCGGGCACACTCGCAAATTATGCACTCATAGGCTGGTTTATCGGCTTGCACAACGCGCGCATACCGCTGCTGATTTTCCTGACGATCAACATTACGAACATTGCTCTCGATTTGATCTTCGTCGTTGTCCTGGGCATGACGGTCGATGGCGTCGCGCTGGCATCAGTTATTGCCGAGTACTCCGGGTTTCTTGTGGGCGCTGCGTTCGCTATCTCAATACTAAGAAAACGTGCGGGTCACTGGCCCCTCGCCCGGCTGGTGAATATCGCTGCTTATAAAGCGTTTTTCTCGATCAATGCCAACCTTTTCATTCGTACGATGGCGTTGATGTTCACTTTGTCATTCATCACCGCACAAGGTGCACGGCTGGGCGGCCAGGTACTCGCTGCGAATGCTGTGCTGATGAACTTTCAGTACCTGACCTCATTCGGACTGGATGGAATAGCACACGCTGCGGAAGCTCTGGTTGGCAAGGCCATCGGTGAAGGACGTCGCGATGCGCTCGTGCATTCAGTTAACTTGACACTCAAGTGGTCCGTGATCTTCGCGCTCGGCTTCACGGTGGTTTACCTTCTCGCAGGTCCGCTGATCATTGCCATTCTTACTGACCTGCCTGACGTGAAAGAAACCGCTCTACGCTACCTGCCCTGGATGATCGCGTCGCCACTTGTCTCCGTCTGGTGCTTCCTCTACGACGGCGTTTACGTTGGCGCAACACGCGCAAAAGATATGCGTAATATCATGCTGTCCTCCACCTTATTTGTTTTTCTGCCCGCCTGGTATTTCCTGCAGCCATTGGGCAACGACGGTTTGTGGCTGGCGTTTCTCCTGTTCATGGCGAGTCGAGGTATCGGCATGCATTTAGGCTATCGAAAGAAAGTCCTACCGATGCTGTAGCCCTAACCCGGTACGTCGCACATATTGTGTGCAGTCCGCCTCGCCCATACGTAACTCAGAAGACCTGATAACAGGTTTGCGGCGGCGTAGGCGCCGAAAATGCCGGCAATCCCAAACCACTGTCTGCCGACAACCGCCAGCGGCAAGTACAGCAGCAGCATCCTTGTGACGCTGATGTAAACTGCGGGCATTGGCTTTCCGAGGCCGTTGAATGCCGCATTCATAATCATCACCACACCGTAGGCGCCGTAACTGAGTGGTGCTATCCAGAGGAACAATTTCGTGACACTGGTTACGTCCGGATTTTGGCTGAACAGACCTGGTAGCGCGTCGCCGGTAACTGCCAGCAACAGTGCAATAACCAAGCCACTCCCCATGCAGAATAATGCGGTCAGCCTGAGCGACTCATGAATGCGACTTTCTTTACCAGCCGACAGATTTTGCCCAACGAACGGCCCGATTACCGATGACAAAGCATAGAAAATGACGAGCACCAGCGACTCAATGCGGCTGGCGACACCGAAGCCTGCGACCGCGTCCGGTCCGTAGCGCGCGATCATTGCAGTAATCAAAGTCATCGCAATCGGAATAATGGCATTCGTAGCAGCGGCTGGCAGACCAACGTGCAAGATGTCGCGCCAGGACTTTTTGAGTTCATCCAGATCGGGCCTGTTAAAGCTGACCATGTCGAGCCGGTGTACGAGAAAGTAAATTGTTCCGACGAACATCGCGCCTCTGGCCAAGAGGGCCGCGAATGCGGCGCCGTTTAGTCCCAACGCCGGAATGGGCCCGACGCCAAAGATAAGTATCGGATCCAGAATGATGTTCAGGACGGCACCGGCGATCATCAGTTTACCGGGCAAGAGCGTGTCGCCGGTTGCGCGCATGTTGCTGGTGCCCACCATGCCGACGACGAGAAACGGTATGCCGCTGTAGAGAATGGTCATGAATCCCCGAATCATCGGAATCATGTCGACCGGCGCACCCAGTGCTTTGAACAGCGGGTCAATCGTCAATATGCCGATACCGGCCAACGTAGCAGTGACAATAAAGGAAAGCATCAGGCTGTCCGTAGCCAACCGTTTGGCGCGGCGGTGATCATCAGCACCAATGGCACGGGCAACGACGGATGATGTGCCGGCACTCAGTCCGATTGCGACACTCGTGATTATCATCAGTATCGGAAACCCAAAACTGAAAGCCGCCAGCGCGCTGTCCCCGACCTTACCGAGAAACCACGCATCGATAATGCCCTGCGCCATCATAGTAGTGATGCCGATCAACATGGGCACGGTCATCTTCACGAGGTGTCGTCCAACCGACCCCTCGGTAAGTTTGGCTTTTCGGGATTCCATTAAGACTCTTGAGGCTGGAATTAAATTCAGTCCAAAGTGTAATGGTTCGGCCGCAAGCGAACAAACATTGCCAGGAAAATCAGAATAACGCCGACACAGCAGCCTGCCAGTCCATTCTCTCCCCCGCATACCATCGGGCAGCACAGGTTTCACTGTCAATGTCCGCCT
>Ga0255049_10000047_pt1 | contig 64621 bp, 79 predicted proteins | sample JV7_2_3_MG_FD_183615 | JGI IMG/M metagenome (GOLD analysis project Ga0255049, IMG submission 183615) | Seawater microbial communities from Jervis Inlet, British Columbia, Canada - JV7_2_3 | ecosystem: Environmental > Aquatic > Marine > Inlet | place: Canada: British Columbia | collected 2016-10-06 | reverse complement strand
CGATGCTGTGTGCGGAGGCAAAGGATGTCACCTCATCGCCAGGCAGCCAGACGACTCCACCGAGGGCAGCAGCGTCGGCTGCGCGCTGAATGCGGCTCGAGTTGAGGTAGAACCAGGCAAGGTCGGTTCCAAAAGCGGCCATCCCCATCAGAAGCAGCATTGTGGAACCAATGAGGACCAGAGCCGCCCCCCGGTCACCGCCTTCCTTGAACCTCTTGAAGAGCTTCTTCATTGCGAGCCCGTGGTGTCAGGTTCGATCTGCATTATCGCGATCTCGGTCCAGTTGACTGTTGGGAACGGAAAGATCCCGGTGACACTGCTGTGGCTGAACACGATCTCGATTCCGATCGTGTCGAAGTCGGGCGGGATGCGGTCGCGGCTGGCTGACGGCCAGTTGCAGCAGTTGGTCCCCATGGAGAACCCGTGGCTTCCGGCCACATTGCAGGCGAGACTGCTCAGCGGTCCGTTGTTGACCCAGACGTTGGCGTCATTCGACGGGAGTGTCGGAACCGAGCCGTCGGACGGGGCCTTGAAAATGGTCACCGACTCGACGTTGCTGAAGCGGAGATTGCACACTGCCTCCTCCACCACATCGAGAATCACGCTGTCGGCGGTGGGACTGTCGGCTGCTGCGGCCCCGGTTCGTGCACCCGCCCGAGCAGCGTTGGTGACTGTTATGTAGTCGATCACGAGGAACCCGATCTCTGACAGCCCGATGGCCAGGATTATCAGCAAGGGGAGAACCAGCCCCACCTCGACCAGGGACGCGCCACGGTCTTCTCTGCGACGTCGTCTCATGACTCGAAGAGTTGAGGTTCTATCTGGAAGTACGTCGCCGTGGTGAAGTCGGTGGTGACGCCGAAGAAACCAGTCGCCCAACTGTGTGTGAACTGGATCTCGACTCCGAGCCGGTCGGTGACCGGAGCCTCTATGTCGCGGTCAGCCGGATCCCAGACGGGTGTCACATAGGTTGTTCGACCGGGCTCGGGGCATGGTGACCAGTCACAACAGCCGGATAGTGCCGGAGAGACTGTTGAAGAGCAGCCAGTTCCTGGTGCATATGAGTAAGTGGTGCTCTCCCCACCAGGGGAAGCATCGAAGATTCGCACGTTGTCTCCGATGTCGAGCCCGATTGGCGCAAGAGTGCCTTCAACGTCACGGAGGACCAGGATGTCTGCGTTGGGATCATCGCCAAAAGTGGCGGCGGCACGGGCGCCCCCACGAGAGGCATGGCTGACCGATAGCCAATCTTTGAAGGCGAGCCCAAATTCGATGACGGCAAAGAGGGCGAGGAAGAGAAGGCTGTAGGCGATGGCAGCCTCAACCAGGGTCGCCCCTCTCTCGCTGTCTTGGTGTTGTCTCATAGGGTCCCCGGAACGGCGACGCTTGCCGTATGTCGACACATGTGACTGTCCGATACAGGGTCGGAAGGCTCATTCCCCAATAACCTCGACATCGGTGAAGTCCTCCCTTCCTACTCGGTGATCGTCGGCAGAAGCCCTGATTGGTCTGCCCCCGGGTAGATGGCTGCGACCGCTGCGGACACCATGTTGGTGTCGAGGAGGAAGGCTGTCAGTTGCTCGATCTCGACGATCTCGGCGCACTTGCCCTTCTTCTTGACCGGACACCATCCGCCTCCCGGGTCTCCCGGGTAACCCGGGTAGAAGGACTCGTTTGGCCCTACGGCTTTGAGATCGAACCAGACTCCGGCGAGGAACACCTGGCGGAATCGTTGCACTGGCCGATAGCTGACACCGCTGCCCAGATTGTCGTGCCACAGTTGGGGCGCCACCCCGAAACGGGGTGAGTAACGTATCGAGTCTTTGAAGATCTGACCGTTGAAGGCCCCGGCGTAAGCCTCCAGACAATCCCCCATCCGGATGTTTTTGGCGTCGAGAGTCAGTCCTACAAACCCGGCAGGGTCACATTCCTCGGGGGCGTAGGTCCCCATGTTGTCGTATGCCACTGGGCCACCGAAGATGATTGTTCCATCGTCCGCTAACACGTCATCGTCGAGCAGGTATTCCCAGAGTGGCTTGTTGTCTAGATCAAAGACGGTGTTGCCGCTCTTGACCTGGATTGTGTATCCGGTGGCCCCGGTGCGCCAGAGCCGGCCCGGTTCGCCGTCAGAGAAATTCGTGGCGCTGATCAAACCCTCGGTGACGTCGGCCTTGGTGCTGTTACCGGTGTCGATGACCACACCGTCGATGAACACACCATCGGCCGGGGCGGCGACCGTCACGCCACCGCTGGTCACCTCGTCGCACAGATCCATGTTCACCGACGAATTGAGCACGGTGTTCTTGGCGGTGTTATCCGATGTGCTCCATCCGGTTAGGTCCCAGGATCCCTGTGGATAGTCCCAGATGATGTGGTCGACGCCCATCGCTATCGACTCCGGCACGTGGTTGTTGGCGCTGGTTTGTTGATCGCACTCGGGCAGAGTTCCGATTTGCCAGTTGCCGAACAGGGGTGGTGCGATGTTGCCAAACGACCCCGCCGCAGGTCCGTCACAGGGGTAGTCCGATGTTCCGCTGGGGCCGGTGTCGAGACAGATCTCACCCGGTCCCGCTCCGGCAACAAGTGCAAACGGTAGGGCGCCCTCTCCTTCGGGCGGGAACACGGTGACCACCGCGTAGGCATCGGTGTTCAGGGTGTCCACGCCGACTAGCTGACCGAACGTGGTGTCGGTCTCCTGTTCCGGAACCCGCACCCTCAACGAACTGGGGCTGAGCGAGATGCAGTCGAGGGTTCCAGACCCCCAACTGGACGGCTCGGGCATCGGCAGGAATGCAGCAGTTCGGCCCGGGTCTGTGCACGACAGCCATGCTGCTTGCCACTCGGCGTCGGTGTAGGACGTGTCGAGGTTGGCTCTGGCCACGGTGAGCACCTGACTCACCATCGCCGACTTGCTGCCGAATGAGAGAGCTCCCGCCACCGCCGCTAGGTCGGCCGATGTCTGATCCTGGCGTCTCTCGTTGAATCCGGCTCCGAGATCGATGGCTATGGCCGCGATCCCGAGGAGAACAACCATCGAGATGGCAACCAGAATCGCAACTGCTCCGCTTTCGCCTTTGGGGCCCGCTCGTGCGTCTAGCACGACCCGCTGGCTCCATTGGTCCATAGCGCGTCCTGCTCCAGACGAAAGATGGCGCTGTTACTCAGTTGGCTGGGAAGGAAAGAGGTGATGAGCGGTGCGCCGCTGAGGGAGCTCACGGTGGCTGTGACGGCGATCTGTCCGTAGTCGCCACGGTCGGCGCTACCACCGGCGTTGATAACTGCGCCCGATGAGTCGACCTCGTCCATCTGCACCGTCACCGTCGACCCGGGCAGGTTGATGGCGGCGCACACGGCGTCGACGACATCGGAGCTGGCAACACCCCCGCCATCGCGGTCGGGGTAGCTCACTGCGGCATACCGGGCGCCCTCCCGGACGGCGTGACGTACCTCGTTGTTCTGGCCGAACAGGTAGCCAAACTCGATGATCCCCAGGAGGAGGAGCAGCAGGAACGGCGCGATGAAGGCGAACTCGACAAGTGAGGCGCCAGACTCCGAGCGCCCCCAACTCTTCTTGTTGATCGTCATTGGGAAATCCCAGGCAGGTCGAAACACGTAACTACATACGGCTTATCGGTCGCTGGGACCAAGATCTACAGGCTAAATATCAGCCGTTCTGGGAGACGAGACGGCGATTCTTGAACTTCGCCTTTATGTAATCGGCGTTCATCATCGCGATGAAGTCGATGGAGATCGACTTGGGGCAGGCCTTCTCACACTCACCGTGGTTAGTGCACGATCCGAAATACTCTTCCATCACGTCGACCATCCGCTCGGTGCGTGTCCACCGTTCCGCTTGACCCTGGGGGAGCAGGTTCAGATGGCTGATCTTCGCCGACGCAAACAAATTGGCGGCGCCGTTGGGGCAAGCCGCAACACAGGCCCCGCAACCGATGCAGGCGGCGGCATCGAACGCAACATCGGCAACCTCCTTGGGTATCGGGATCAGGTTGGCGTCTGGAGCCGATCCGGTGTCAATGCTGATGTAGCCGCCGGACTCGATGATCCGGTCAAAACTCGACCGATCGACAACGAGATCACGGACCAGGGGGAAACCAGATGCTCGCCACGGCTCGACCACGATGGTGGCGCCGTCCTCGAACTTGCGCATGTGAAGCTGGCACGTGGCTGTGCCCAACTGGGGTCCATGAGGCTGGCCGTTGATCATCACGCCACACATTCCACAAATCCCCTCCCGGCAATCATGATCGAAGGCGATCGGATCCTCACGTTGACTGACCAAACGCTCGTTGAGAACGTCGAGCATCTCCAGAAACGACATCTCGTCCGAGACGTCGTCCACTTGATAGGTCTGAAAGCCTCCCGGCGAATCGGGATTCGCCTGTCTCCAAACCTGGAGGATGACGTTCACTTGTAGCTCCTGGTCGTCAATGCCACATTCTCGAACTCGAGTGGCTCGATATTGAGCTCGGGACTGGAAGCATCCCCCGTCCATTCCCATACCGAGACATGTTTGAAGTTCTCGTCGTCGCGCTGAGCCTCACCCTCGGCACTCTGGTGCTCGTCACGGAAATGGCCGCCACACGATTCCTCTCGATCGAGCGCATCGAGACACATCGCCTGGGCGAGCTCGAAGAAGTCGTCGACCCGCCCGGCCCGCTCCAAGCTCTGATTGAGCGAGTCGCCGGAACCGAGGACTCTCACGTCGCTTCTGTACTCCTCGTATAGCGCCGGTATGTCGGACAACGCCTGCTGGAGACCCGACTCGTTGCGGGCCATGCCGCAGTGATCGAGCATGATCTTGCCCAGCTCCTTGTGGAACCAGTCCACCGAACGGGTCCCGTTGGTGGACATATACCCCGCCACCCTGTCGCTGACACCGGTCTCGACCTCTCCGAAGGCGGGGTCATCGGTGGGCACGGGGTCGGTGTTCAGGTGTTCGGCCAGATAGTCGCCAATCGTGTAGGGGAGGACGAAATAGCCGTCGGCCAGCCCCTGCATGAGCGCTGATGCACCGAGTCTGTTGGCGCCGTGGTCGGAGAAGTTCGCTTCCCCGATCGAGTAGAGCCCCGGGACAGTCGTCATCAGGTTGTAGTCGACCCACAGCCCTCCCATGGTGTAGTGCGGGGCGGGGTAGATCCGCATTGGAACGCTGTACGGGTCCTCGTCTGTGATGCGGTTGTACATCTCGAAGAGGTTGCCGTATCGCTCCTCAACCGTGTGTCTTCCTTCTCTTTCGATGGCCTGTTCGAAGTCGAGATAAACCCCGTTCTCCAGTGGCCCGACGCCTCTTCCCGAGTCGACCATGCGCTTCGACACTCTCGAAGCCACATCCCGGGGCACGAGGTTGCCGAACGCCGGGTAGATCCTCTCCAGGTAGTAGTCGCGGTCATCCTCGGGAATCTGGTTGGCCGGCCGGGCTTCGCCGGCATTCTTTGGCACCCAGATTCGACCGTCGTTCCTCAACGACTCCGACATCAAGGTGAGCTTCGACTGGAACTCGTCGGAGGCGGGAATGCAGGTGGGGTGGATCTGGGTGAAGCATGGGTTGGCGAAGGCCGCTCCCTTTCGATGAGCTCTCCAGATGGCGGTGACGTTCGAGGCCATGGCGTTCGTGGAGAGATAGAACACGTTGGAGTACCCGCCGGTCGCCAGAACCACCGCGTGCGCCGAGTGGCTGGTCACTTCTCCCGTGATGAGGTCTCGAACCACGATGCCGACCGCCCGGCCATCTTTGACCACGATGTCGAGCATCTCGGAGCGGACATGGAGCTTCACTTTGCCGGAGTCGACCTGACGCATCAGCGCCGAGTAGGCACCAAGGAGGAGTTGCTGTCCGGTGGCGCCCCTGGCGTAGAAAGTCCTCGATACCTGGGCGCCCCCGAAGGAGCGATTGTCGAGTAGCCCTCCATACTCGCGGGCGAACGGGACGCCCTGGGCTGTGGCCTGGTCGATGATGTTCAGCGAAACCTCGGCCAGACGATGGACGTTGGCTTCCCGACTCCGATAGTCGCCACCCTTCACCGTGTCGTAGAACAAGCGGTTCACCGAGTCGCCGTCGTTGTGATAGTTCTTGGCGGCGTTGATCCCGCCCTGGGCCGAGATCGAGTGGGCCCGGCGCGGTGAATCATGGAAGGTGAAGACTTCGACCTCGTAGCCGAGTTCGCCGAGGGAGGCGGCAGCCGAGGCTCCGGCCAGTCCACTACCCACGATGATGACCTTGAACTTTCGCTTGTTGGCAGGATTGACCAGGCGAACCGAGAACTTGTGGTTTTCCCACTTGTCGGCAATGACTCCGTCGGGGACTTTGGAGTCGAGTCGTAGAGACATCGGCTAACCCACGAACCCGAAGAGAACGGCCAGCGGCATGACGGCATTGCCGGCGAACACCACCACGGCCAGCCCGACGGCAAACCCGCGTCGCCATACGTTGAATCGGGGATGGTTGATCCCCAGGCTCTGGAACATCGACCAGGCGCCGTGATAGAGATGAAGCGCGAGCAACGCCATCGAGAGTACGTAGAAGGCGGTGACCGGCGCCCGGGTGAAAGTGGCTACGAAATTGGCATAGACCTCACCGTGCTCCCATGTCTCGGGTGCCATCGGCTGGACCCCGAGAGTCAGGTCGGCAATGTGAAATACGACGAAGGCGAGGAAGATGGTGCCGCTCACCCGCATGGTTCGGCTTGCGTAGTTGGCGACGAGGTATTTGCGCGGGCCCTCGTACTCCTCGGCGCGGGCCCGGCGGTTCATGATCGTCAGGGCATACGCCGCGTGGATGTGGAGGAGGAAGACCACGATCAAACCGGTTCGCATGATCCAGAGGACAACCTGTTCGGGCATGATCGGGAAGAAGAGTGTCCGCAGTGTTTCGGCGTAGAGGTCGATTTCGGGGATCCCCCCGACGTCGGGGAAGAAGATCTTCCAATTACCCACCATATGGGCGAGGACGAAGAGGATGATCGCCACGCCCGTCAGACCCATTACCCACTTCTTGCCGACCGCTGATCGGTAGAACTCGATCGGGAACGGGGAGCGCTTGTTTTCGACGGTCGCGGTCACTGTGCTCGCATTATGGCAAGCCGCAGCGGTGTGTCGATTCACGTTCTCAGACTTGGGGTTGACGGCGCGCGCGGTTTGGCATAATGTCAAGCTTGTAATTACACGGTTGTGAGGAGACCCTGAATGCAGAGCAAGCTCATCGAAGCCCTTGCCATTGGTGAGCTTTCCTGGCAGGACTACGCCAACTGCCGTGGCGCCGACGCCGATCTCTTCTTCCCCGAGCGGGGAGCCTCAACACGGAAAGCGAAGGCGATCTGTGGTGCTTGCGAGGTCAAGGCCGACTGCCTCGACTACGCGATCGACATGGGTGAGAAGTTCGGTATTTGGGGCGGTCTGAGTGAGCGGGAACGACGTCGGGTGCGTCGCGAACGATCCGTCCGTCGGGCCAGCTAGAAAGCTTTACAGGTAAAGCCCGGAGGAGTCGTCCTTCTCGCCCTGAGGCGGAGCCGTCAGGGCACGCTGCTGCATCTCCTGAAACTGGCTCTGGGCAGCCATCTGTTGGCTCCAAAGCGACGCCTGGATGCCGTGGAACAAACCTTCGAGCCACCCGATCAACTGCGCTTGAGCAACCCGTAGCTCAGATTCCGACACGTCTTGGGTGTTCAGGGGAATCATGATCTCGTTGAATTCGTCCTCGAGCTCCGGCGAGAGGACCTCGCGCAGCGCCTCCACCGATTTGGCGTGCACCGTCGCCAAACGCTCGCGACCGCCCTCGTCGAGCGGGGCCTGACGGGCTTCGTCGAGCATGGCACGGGTCATTGAGGCGATGCGAATCAGTTTGGTCGGCTGACTGACCGCGGGGGCTTCCTCTTCGCTGTTCTCGGTATTGTTGTCGGACTCCTCGACAGAGTCTGGCTTGAGGGCGTCTTCCATGCTTCCAGCATATAGCCATTCTCACTGTCGGGAAATGCTCGTCACCTTCGCTGTCGGATGCCAGCCTTGAGCCGATGCGAAGTGTCCTGGTCTTCACCATCACCTACACGGTTGTCCTGTTTGTGTACGGCCAGGTGGTGGAGAGCCCGCTCACCAATCTCTATACCGGGATCAACATTGGTCTGTTCATGCTCTTTGCCTTACTTCAAGGATGGGCTCGGTGGCCGGTGCACGCGCTATGGGCGGTATCGCTTGTCGGGTTGGGCAACATGGCAGGCGGTGTTTTGTTGGTCGACGGAGTCCCTCTCTACACAGCGGCTCTCATCGGGGACCTTCGCTACGACAAGATCTTTCACGTCCTTGCGGCTGCGGCGTTGACGATCGTTGCCTGGGAGGCGATGAAACGGTGGGCCGGTGACGGCTATCACCATGGTGGTCTGTTGCTGTACACATGGCTGGTCGTCATGGGGGGAGGAGCGGTTGTCGAGATAGCCGAGCTGATCGGCTCGACTATGAGCAATGTCAGCGTCGGCGACTATGGCAACAACGCCCTCGATCTGGTGGCCAACGCTCTGGGAGCCACGGTGGGCATCGCCCTGGTCTGGTGGTACGAACACCGCCAGGAGACCCACGCCAACACCGGGTCTGACAACCCCCTTTAACCGCCCCACCTTCTCACGTAATATCATCTCGAGTAACGATGAGGACGACAGATGGCTGAGGAATACCCCCCAATCCTCGACGCGGCGCAAGTGGCGGAACTACTGGGAATGAATGTGCAGATGGTTCGGCGTTATGCAAGGGAAGGTAGGTTGCCCGCCTACAAGCTTCCCGGCGGACGCACCTTCAAGTTCTTTCGGGACGAGATCTACGAGTTCGTCCGCTCTCATCCGGTGACCGCCGTGGAAGACGGGGTCAGTGAAACACAGTCGATCGAATAACTGCCAGAATCATCGTGCTCGGAACGTAGATCTGCCGGCCGTCCACGTCGCGGACTTCAACATGATCCACAGCGACCACTGCGATCGCTCCGATCACTATCTCTCCACCGGGGAGAGCAAGTCGAACAGCCGTCTCCGCTGCCGAGTACTCGTGGAGCAACGCCTTGAACGACTCGGCTCCGCCCACCTTCGAATCGTCCGGCGAGTCCGAGGGGAGGATCGACCACGTGGCGACGTCGAGTCTGATGTCAGCGGTCTGGTCAGCTCTGTCGATGGTGGCGTAGTCGATGCCGGCAGCCGCGAGAAGCCCGCTGAAGCTGTGACCGCCGAACTCGACGGATACCCGTTCGCCGCGGTGGGCCAGGTCCTTGGCCACGTCCGCCAGCTCGAGCCTGCGCCGACGGAGGAGGTCGGTGAGTCGCTCGTCTTCGGCTGCGTCCTCAGCCAACTCGCGCCCAACGCTTTGGCGAAGCTCAGCCGCCAGGTGGGGGTCAGGATCGGAATCCGAGTTCATGTCTTTTCGCGCTCTCGACGTCGAGTGAAGTACACCAGATAGGTTGCCAAAACCGTGACAAATGCCCCCTCTACGGTATCGAGGGAAGCGGGCACCTCACAACCGGCACGCCGGCCAATCAAAAGACGGCTGTCGGCATCCCACCTTCTCATCGGTCTTGTGGTTGTTCTGGCTTTTGTTCTCAACTTCCTTGCCCTGCAGGATCGGTCAGCCACCACACTGGTCGCAGTGGCGGATCGTCCGATCACAGCAGGTTCAGCCTTCTCCATCGACAGCGTTCGCCTGGTTCCCGTGCCGGAGGGGTTTGAAGGAATCGAGTCGCTGGTTCAACAGGCGCGGCTCTCCGAATTCGAGGGTTGGGTTGTCGAACGATCGATTCCTGAAGGTGGACTGCTCGACCAGTCGGCGCTCGTCGAGCCAGGGGCGCCATCGGGACTCCGGTCGATGAGTCTCCCGATAGCGGTCGCCCATGCGGCCGGTGGCACGATTGTCGCCGGCGATCGTGTTGATGTGATCTCTGTTCTGGACGGCTCGGCAACCTACGTGGCAAGCGACATCGAGGTGATCGGCAGCTCGGCCCTCGATGGCGGGTCTTTTGGAAGCATTGGCGACTATCACATTGTCGTGGCCGTCGACGCCGGTCAGGCCCTGGATCTTGCCGGGGCGCTCGAGTCTGGCTCGTTGGAGATCATCCGCTCAACAGGTGCCCCGAAAGTCGAGGCCGGGAGAAGTGGAGAATGACGCCTGAGATCGCTCTCGCTGCTTCAGCGAGAGAATGGCCCGATCGATTGCATCGTCATCTGCTCGAGCATGGCGGCGGGAGGGTTGTGGCTCGAGTGATGGGTCCAGAGCAGACCGTCGAGGCCACCTTCGACGCCATTCTGATCGATGACGTCTGTTCGTTTCTGACACCCCGACTGGTATCGGCTGTCAAGAAGTCCGGTGCCGAGGTCGTGGGCGTCTTCTCCCCGACCGACGGTTCCGACGCGAAGCGGCGACTTCTGGAATGCGGCATCAGCGATGTGATAGAAACTGACGCTGCGCCCGAGGAGTACTTGGAGAAGGTGATCGCCGCATTGGCACATCGACTCCCGGTTTCCGTGGAGACACCAGCCCCGTCAGTTGGTTGGTCGATTGCTGTCACCGGCGCTTCAGATGGAGTGGGTGTAACCGAAGTGGCTGTGGCCCTGGCGCGCGGAATCTCCAACGAACTGAGGGTTTCCCTCGTCGATGTCGATCCAACCTGGCCCAGCATTGCCCAGCGTCTGGATCTTCCATTGCATCCCAACATCCGGACAGCTCTTGACATCGTTGCCCATGGGTCTGGTGATCTCGAAGCAGCATCTCACGTTCTGGGCGAGATGACCGTCGTTGGTGGAGTTGCCGATCAGGGATCAGGCTCCCCACTTGCCCAATCAGAGGTGGTGATGCTGTTTGATGCACTCTCTGAGTCGGTTGATGTGCTTGTTGCGGATCTCGGTCCGCTTCAGCATTCGGTGAGTGGGGTCCTTCGGGGATTCGATGCCGTCGCGTTGGTGGGCACAGGGGACCCCGTTGGGATCACCCGCCTTCTCCATAGCGCCGAGCGAGCGATGGAGCAGGTCCCGGCGGAAGCCATTGTTCTCGTCGCAAACAAGACGTTTCAGCGGCGGTATTACGAGTCCGAGATTCGGCGGGAACTGCAATCGTCCTTCCCCGATGTGCCGCTCGTTGTGTTGCCGTTCGATCAACGGCTGAGCGAATCGATCTGGGAAGGCCAGCCGTCGCGGCGCGGACCCTTCGCCAGATCGGTGGGTCGGATGGCTTCGCTGATCATTGAGAGGTTGGAGCCATGACCGTTGATGTTTACGAGGAGCTCCGCCGGGAAGCGTTGGCTCGCATCGATGGGACAGGGATCGACCCTCAGAGTCAGACGGAGGAGGTGCGCGAACTGCTGGAGTTGGCGGTTGACGACTATCAGCGTAGAGCACACCTGGGAGACGGCAGATCGTTGGCCGACCCGCGGGCCACAGTCAATCGTTTGGTCCAGTCGGTGACCGGACGCGGCCCTCTGAGTCGTCTCCTGGATCGTCCGGACGTAGAAGAGATATTCATCGAGGGTGACGCCGTTACCTATCTGGAGGCGGGGGGTGTGCTTCGCAGTGCTGACTTGCCGGCCACCGAAACGGAGAACCGTCAAACCATCGATCAGTTGATCTCCACCTCCGATCGGCGACTCGATGGATCGAATCCGATTGCTCAAGCTCGCGTGCTAGACGGCTCCGCTCGGTTGACAGCCGTGATACCCCCGGTCGGCGACCAACTATCCGCGACTATCCGCAAGTACGCGCTCCGTCGTCAGACTCTCGACGCGCTTGTGGCTCTGGGCTCTCTGACGCCTGCGGCGGCCGCCTTTCTCGAGGCGGCGATGAGGGCATCGGCTTCGGTGATCATCTCAGGACCCCCCGGCTCCGGCAAGACTTCGTTTCTGTCGGCGCTGATCGCGGCGGTTCCGGCTGATCACTGCATTCGCTCGTGCGAGGAAGTGCGTGAACTCCATGTGCCTCTCGTTCACGGTTCCTATTACGAGTCCCGTCCGGCTTCCCTCGATGGCTCGGGCGAGATCAGTCTCCGGGATCTTGTGAAAGTGGTGCTGGCAATGCGGCCCGATCTCATTGTTGTTGGTGAGGTGAGGGGAGCAGAAGCTTTCGAGTTGACTCGCGCGGTGAACGCTGGTTGTGGCATGGCCTGCACCATCCATGCCAACTCGGCCAGCGATGCTCTCGATGCCCTGGTCAACGCGGCGCTGATGGCCGGCGAGAACGTGCCCGAGCGTGTTGTTCGCAAGGTCTTCTCGTCGTCGATCAACCTGGTCGTCCATCTCGATAGGGGAATGGATCAGTCGGGTTCCAGGATGATCAGGGAGACAATGGAGATTCGAGCGGTTGTTCCCGCGCTCCACGAAGATTTCTCCACGGAGGCGATCTTCTCCCGCGAACGTCTTGGGGGCCCGCTGACATGGACTGGCTCGCTCCCTCCCGAGGGTCTGACAAGGCGGATCGAAAGAGTCCTGCCTGGACGGTCTGGCCTGACGGCTCTGTTGAGAGACGGGGCGATCGAGTGGTGACGATTGCTGCCTCCCTGATGTCGGCCCTGGCGGTTGCGGGGTTAGGCGTGTTGCTGGTCCAGTCGGAGCGGAGACGTGCTGTTGTCTCAAAACCAACCACCCGAAAAAGCGTCATTCAAGGTCTTGACGTAACCCCGGTTCAGTTCTGGACCACGGTCGCCGGGGCTGCCGCAATTACGTATTTGGTGATATTCGCGATCACGGGCCTCGTGATCATCTCGGCGATTCCGGCTTTGGTCGTGGGCACTCTTCCCAAGACCTATTTCGTGCGCAAGAGGTCACAGAGACTGGCGGCGGTGCAGGAAGCCTGGCCAGATGGGTTGCGAGACCTGCTGTCATCGATACGGGCAGGGGCGTCGCTTCCCACTGCCATTGAGAATCTGGCTGCTTTCGGCCCGGCGCCGCTCCGAGAGGCTTTCCATGGTTTCGGGGTCTACGCGAGGAGCCTGGGGGTGGTTTCGGCTCTCGAAATGGTGAAAGATGATCTAGCCGACCCGACATCTGATCGAGTCATCGAGGTGCTCATCCTCGCCTACGAGCGTGGCGGATCGGTCGTTCCGGAAATCCTGTCCGACCTCGCCGAGGCAACGACGCGCGATCTCTGGACGCTGGAGCAGGTTCGGTCGGAGGCCTTGGAGCAGAAGCTCAATTCACGGATCGTGTTTGTCCTTCCATGGTTCGTCCTCGTGGCTATGACTGCCCAATCGGGTGCCTTTCGGGAGTTCTACTCGACGCCGGCCGGAATCCTCGTGGCACTTGTGGGCGGCGTAATGAGTCTGGTTGGGATCTTCATTGCATCGAAACTCGGCAGCCAACCTGGCGAGCCACGCGTCTTTAGTGGGTCCGGATGAGTTTCGCACTCGGTCCTGTGGTGGTCCTCGCATCACTTTGCACCGCCCTGGCCGGCGGCTTGATCGTTCGGTCGATCGCCCCTCCGCCGAAACGACTGCGAGCTCGAATCCGCCCGTACATGACACCGATGGCGCCCCTGCTTGGGCAACCTATACATCAAGGATCCTTTGCATCGATATTCGGTCCGATCGTGCACGATGTCGCCAACTGGGTCGGAGGATTGCTCGACCGGGCAGGGTCAGAGGTAACGCTTGTGAAGCTCAAACAGGCGGGCTGGTTCAAAGATGTGGCCGAGTCAGAGATGGTTGTGGCGTATCGGCTTCTTCAGCTGAGAGCCCTCGGCGTCTCCCTTCTGTTGGCATTGGGGTTGGGCCATGTCCTCGGCGTCTCCCCGTTGATCAGGTTTCTCCTCCTCGGTCTCGGTCTCATGGTCGGGTCGAACCGGACCCGGGGGCGCCTGGACCGAGCAGTGGATGCGAGACGTGAACAGATGAAGATCGAGATCTACACGGTCAATCAGCTTCTGGCCATGCGTGTGCGAGCAGGAGGAGGCGTTATCCAGGCGGTGGGCGCTACGACTCAGCGTGGCAGCGGCGAGGTGATCGGAGAGCTCGAGGAGGCTTTGCGCCTTCATCGAGCAGGCTGGGCGGGCCCCGACGCATTCAGACGCATAGCGGAGTTGACGCCAGAGCCTTTCTGCTCGCGCACATACCGTCTGCTTGCATCGGCCGAGGAGCGGGGTGCCGACCTGGCCGAAGCGCTGCTTTCACTTTCCGAGGATGTGCGGGAAACACGGCGGGAGTCCATCAAGAGGACAGCCACCAAGCGCAGGGCTGCGATGCTCGTTCCGACCATCGCAATCCTCGCTCCGGTGTTGATTCTCTTTGTGGCGGCTCCGCTGCCGTACTTGATAACGAGCTGGCAATAGGGAGGTAAATATGCTGCCAGTAGTACGCGCATGGGCTCATGCCTTGCGCACCGATGACCGGGGACTGAATACGGCTGAGCTGATGGGCAACGCAGCACTTGCGATCGCTGCCTTGGTGGTCATCTGGGGGGCGCTGCAAGCTCTTGGCTTGGACATCGTCGGGTGGATCAGAGGCGAATTGATCGGAGGCTGACCGACCGGGGGGTCAGCTCCGTTCAGTTTCTTCTGGCATCGGCGCTGTCGCTCGTCCTCTTCCTGGCCTTTGCGAACATTGTCGTCGTCCAATACGGGCGGGGGGCCATGCGCTCAGCCCTGGACCAGGGAGCCAGGGCTGGGGCGATCTCCGGGTCGTCCATGGATTGTGAGGCTCGTGCCGACGAGGTCATAGGCCAGCTATTGGGAGGTCGTATGTCGGATGGGATGACGATCATCTGTGGGGTTTCGGGCAATGTCATGGTCGCTCGTGCGGACGGCGTGTTTCAGACTTGGACTCCACTTGCTCCCGACTTCGCAGTGACGGTGATCAGCGAGGCCGCGCTCGAGAGTCGGCCTTGAGCGACACCGGTCACGCGGCCGTCGAATTCGCGATGGCCGTTGCTGTGTTGTTGCTCCCGGCTGCATTGGTAGTGACGGCGTTCGGTCCCTGGTCGGAGCGGCGTGTTCTCGCCGAGTCGGCGGCTGCCGAGGCGGCTCGTGTTGCGGTCATCGAACTGGATCACGCAGCGGGAGTGGCGGTCGTTGCCCAATCCATCTCAAACCACGGATTGGACCCCCACTTCGTCCGCATCGGCTGGTGCGGCTCGGATCCAGGCCCGCTCGACGCGCCAGGGGGCGTCTGTCCCCTGACCCGAGGATCGTCCGTCGAGGCGCGGGTTGATGTGTGGACGCCGCTGATCCTCACGCCTTGGGGAGGCGTTGGCGGTCTATGGATAACCGCCACCCATAGCGAGCCCATCGATCTGTATCGGAGCTTCGGATGAAGAACCCTGAGCGCGGGTCGGTAACCATCTGGATGCTGGGTCTGTCTGTGCTCCTCCTGTTGTTCGGCGGCTTGGCCTTGGACTTTTGGCGGGGATTGGCCCTCCAGCGTGAACTGGCGGCGGTAGCCGACTCGGCGGCGATCGCTGCGGCATCGGGTATCGATGAGGAGCACTATCGCGCTACCGGGGAGGTGGTCCTCGATCCGGCCCGATCCCGAGCGCTGGCGCTGACTTCCATAGCGGTTCAGGACGTAGATCTCACCGGTGCTTCTTCGACCACGTCAGTCGATGGCATCAGTGTCACCGTGGTCGTGATGGCCCAACTCCACCTCGGGCTTTTGGGTGTGTTCGTCGACGAATCTGAGCCGCTCACCGTTCGAGCCACGGCAACGGCGTCTCCGAGGATCGTGCCCTAGTCGAGTTCTCTAGCCTTAGATCCATGAGAGCGGTACGCCTGGTCGAGCCGGGCAAGCCTTTGATCGAGGAAGACGTTGAGGTTCCCCGGGTCGGGCCCCACGACGTCGAGGTGCGAATCGAAGCCGCCGGCATCTGCCGTTCCGACGTCCACTACAGAGCGGGCACCCGCCAGGTGCCTGGCTTTCCGCTGACTCCCGGTCATGAAGTGGCGGGCACGGTCTCGGCGATCGGATCGCATGTCAAGCGGCTCGAGCTCGGAGACCGAGTTGCAATCCACTACCTGATCAGTTGTGGGGTCTGTGAGCCGTGTCTCGGGGGCCGCGAGCAATTCTGTGAGCCGGGCCTGATGATCGGGCTCGACCGGGACGGGGGATACGCCGAGGCCATCACGGTGCCGGAGCGCAACGCTTTTTCCATACCTGACGCAATTCCGGTCGAAGTGGCAGCCATCATGATGTGCTCCTCCGCAACCTCCTTGCACGCCCTTCGTCGCGGACGGATGAAGCCGGGGGACACTGTGGCTGTGATTGGAGTCGGGGGTCTGGGGATCTCAGCAATCAAGATCGCTTTCGCTCTGGGAGCATCTGAGGTGTTTGCCGTTGACACCAATTCCAAAAAGCTGAAGATTGCCCGGGGTCTGGGAGCGACTCCGGTTCCTTTCCACAAGGTGAGGACGATCGGCGCCGACGTGGCTCTCGAACTCGTTGGGCTCCCGGAGACGATGAGGGGAGCCGTTGATGCTCTCGGCGTTCGGGGTAGGGCCGTTGCAGTCGGTCTGACTCATGAGCCGTTCCCACTCCACTCTTTTGATGATCTTGTTTTGCGAGAGGCAGAAGTCATCGGGGCAGCAGATCATCTTGCCTCAGACATCGAGGAGTTGATCGAGATGGTCGGCACCGGGGGCATCGACCTGTCAGATGTGGTGACCGCAACAGTGCCCCTCGATGCGGCTGCTATCAATGATGCACTCGACCGTCTCGAGGTGTTCGAAGGCGGTCTCCGAACAGTGATCAGACCCCAGGAAGCCGTCCCGGCCCCAACTTCACACTGACAGGAGGCGCGATTATCCTTCTTGCCTACCCGCAACACCTCGGTGATGCGCGGTCGGGGGTGGTGTAATCGGTAACACGACAGGTTCTGGTCCTGTTATTGAGGGTTCGAGTCCTTCCCCCCGAGCAAGGGCCGAGATATCTTGGTCCCTAACAGGGTCCCGTCGTCTAGGGGTCTAGGACGCCGGCCTCTCAAGCCGGAAACGCCGGTTCGAACCCGGTCGGGACTGCCATAACCCCTGGTCAGAAACCCTCTTGATCTTTGGACAGCGACATCTCAGACGGTCCCTACTGTCGGTCGAATAACCCGAACTGGTCGCCGTAGCGGTCGAGCATGACCATACAGAACTCAAGCAGGTCCTCTACTCGCTGACCGCTCGGGTGAGAGACTGACCACAACTCAAGGTTCTCGAGGCGATTGTCAGTTTTGACGCCATTGATGTGATGCACATGCTCGTCTGACGTCAGTGCCCTGCCCAGACTCTGTGCCATGACGAAGCGGTGTTCGGCAATCTTGGTGGCGCCTCCGCTCAGGTGTCGAAGCTTCGGCGGAATATTCACCTGCAGATACCCATGGCTCATGTGCCCGGTGCCATCTGATTCGCGGATTGGAACGTTAGCCCTGGGGTGGCCGTGCTTGAGTACTCGCTTGTAGTGAGCCGCGCAATAGCCATTGGATTTGAGTGTCCGGTCGCAACCTTCGACTGAGCACATCCCCATCCCCTCCCTGAGCAGAGTGTCGCCAGGAGACCCGTGTCTGAGCAGTCGTTGGTAGTGCCCGTGACAGAGGCCCTTGGCGTCGACCTCCTTCGCACAGCCGTCGATTTTGCACTCGCCCCGTTTCCGCAGCGGCCCGGCGGGACCCGAGCGCCCAGTCCTCAACACCCGCCGATAGTGCATCTCGCAGTATCCACGTGTCACGGCAGTGGTATTGCATGCTTCTGCTTGGCATTTCTTCCCCATGAACACAACGTATCGGCTGCCACCGACAGATCTCTCGGCGTGAGCAGGAAGGCTGCCTGCGCGAGCTTGTGTCCATTGACAGGCCTTCGAACGCCATCACCGGATGCTAGCATCTAGGTATGGCTTCAATCCGGACGACGTTCACACTCGACGACGCGCTGGCCGAACGCGCTCGTCAACTCGATATCAACATCTCGGCGGCCGCTCGTGAAGGCGTCGCCGCCGCAGTGCACGTCGCGTTGGCCGAGGCCGACCGAGCGGCGTACGAACGAGTTCCGGAACGGCCAGATCCGTTCTGGAACGACGTCGAAGCGTGGACCGAACATTGATGCGAGCTGAGGTCTGGCTGGCTCAGGCCGGCGGCAAGTCGCGACCCGTACTGATCCTGACGCGTCCCGAGGTGATTGACGTCCGCCAACTCGTCACTATTGCTGAGATCACCACGTCGATTCGCGGGGTCGCAGCCGAAGTCGAATTCGATCATCAAGATGTCGGACTCGACCAGCCGTCAGTGATCAACTGCGACGGTCTTCACACCCTCACCCGATCCGCGCTCACCAGCTACATCGGAACTGTGGATGAGCTTACGATGGGCAATGTGTGCTCGGCGGTCAGCTACGCCATCGGCTGTTGAGGCATCCTCGTACCAGCCAGCAAAAGGATCCTGAGGTCAACGCCCTGGGCCGCAGGCTCTTGATGGATCAGAGGCGTAGCGTTACCGCCAACTGATTGGGTTCGCATTACCGCCGACTCTTGGAAGGACCACACAATGAGCCTCGACGACTTTCCACGGACTCCCCTTCTCTTCGGACACTCGCCGATACACCCATTGCGACGCCTGAGCGAAGCGCTCGGGGGAGAGGTCGAGATCTGGGCCAAACGCGAGGACTGCAATTCCGGCATCGCCTTCGGTGGGAACAAGGTCCGAAAGCTCGAGTACCTCGTCGCCGACGCGCTTGCCCTGGGCTGCGACACCTTGGTATCGATTGGCGGGATTCAGTCGAACCACACCCGACAGGTGGCCGGGGTCGCCTGTCACCTTGGTCTGAAGGCCGTAACGGTGCAGGAGGGCTGGGTCGATTGGCCTGACATGGCCTACGCCAAGGTCGGCAACATCCAACTCACCCGCATCTTGGGTGGCGACATCCGCATAGACCCAGCGGGCTTTGATATCGGCATCCGGGATAGCTGGAAGAGCGCCATCGAATCGGTGGAAGCCGCTGGCGGTACGCCTTACTCAATACCCGCCGGAGCGTCCGATCACCCACTCGGCGGTCTCGGCTTTGCCAACTGGACGCTCGAGGTTGCCGATCAAGAAATCGAATACGACGTCTTCTTCGATCACATAGTCGTGTGCACTGTGACCGGGTCGACTCATGCCGGCATGATCGCCGGCTTCGCCCTCGAAGACCACGACGATCGCCAAGTCATTGGCATCGACGCTTCGGCAACACTGAACCAAACCACCGATCAAGTCACCCGAATCGCCAACAACACCGCCACGATGATCGGTCTCGGCCGAGACCTTCGGGACGATGAGATCACTGTGGTCCCCGGGTACGAAGGCCCCGCCTACGGATTACCCGACCAGCAAACTATCGACGCGATCCACCTCGCAGCCCGCACCGAAGGCATGCTCACCGACCCCGTCTACGAAGGAAAGTCGATGGCCGGGCTCATCGGCATGATCCGGTCCGGCGAGATTCCACCCGGTTCCACAGTCCTCTACGCTCACCTCGGAGGACAACCAGTCCTTTCCGCGTACGCGGGCGCACCCGGACTCGGATGAGTGGAGTTTGCAGGAGCCGGGCCCTCGAGGGACAGATCAACCCCCGGCTTCTCCTGAGACGGGGCCTCTCCCTATACTCCGGCGGCGCTTCTGAACCCTTGTCTGTCCCGGAGGAATTCTCAACATGACGGAAACGATTCTGTACATCGCGCTTATCGCGGGTGCCCTCGGTCTCATGCTGGCGGTCTATTACAGCCGGGCGGTGCTGGCCTTTCCACGAGGCAACGAGCGGATGGTCGAGCTCTCCAATGCCATTCGAACCGGCGCAATGGCCTTCCTGAAGCGCGAGTACATCTGGATCTCGTTCTTCGTCCTGGTCATGGCGGTTCTGATCGCCGTGCTTCTCGACTGGGGCCGACCGTGGGGAGCCGTGGCGTATGTCTTCGGCGCTGTCCTCTCGGCTTTCGCCGGCTTCGTCGGGATGCGAATTGCCACCGCGGCCAACTCCCGCACCACCGAAGCCGCCAGGACGGGCGGTATCACTGCTGCCCTGCCCGTGGCGTTCCGCGGAGGAGCCGTGATGGGATTTACCGTTGCCGGCCTGGGTCTGGCAGGTGTAGGCCTGGGATTCCTGGTCTTCGAGCAGGTACTCAAAGACCCCGATTGGGTGAACATCATCACCGCCATTGGACTCGGTGGATCCTCGATCGCCCTGTTCGCCCGTGTCGGTGGTGGTATCTACACCAAGGCTGCTGATGTCGGCGCCGATCTCGTCGGAAAGGTCGAGGCCGGAATTCCCGAGGATGATCCCCGCAATCCGGCGGTCATTGCCGACAACGTTGGTGACAACGTTGGTGACGTGGCAGGAATGGGTGCCGACCTCTTCGAGTCTTACGTCGGAGCGATTGTGGCTCCCATTGCCTATACGGCTCTCGTGTTCACAGGTCGCGAATTCCAGGCCGAGGCGATCATCTTCCCATTGGCGGTAGCCGCACTCGGGATGTTCGCTTCGATCATCGGCTCGTTCCTGGTGAAGGCGAAAGACGAGGAGCACCTCGCCGCAGCGCTTCACCGTGGCACCAACTTCGCCATGATCGCCACAGCACTCGGCGTCGCCGGATTGGCCGCGTGGATCTTTGGTGACAAGGTCGACAACTGGCTGGGCATCTGGTTTGCCGTCGTGGCCGGCCTGGTCGTCGGGTGGTTTGTCGGGAAGATCTCGGAGTGGTTCACCTCAGACCACTACAAGACGGTCAAAGAGATCGCCCGCCAGTCCCAGACCGGCCCGGCAACCGTGATCATCTCCGGGATTGCCGAAGGCATGAGGTCGGCCGCATTCTCGGTCACCGTTGTCGCCACCGGTATCGGAGTCGCATTCTTTGCGGGCGAGTGGGCGATGGGTGACGGCGGGGGTATCTATGGCGTTGCCATCGCGGCCATTGGTGTTCTGGCAACTCTCGGCATCACCATCTCGGTAGATGCGTACGGCCCAATAGCCGATAACGCAGGAGGGATAGCCGAGATGGCCCATCTCGACCCCGAGGTCCGCAAAGCGACCGACGCTCTCGACTCACTGGGCAACACGACGGCAGCCGTGGCGAAAGGTTTCGCCATTGCATCAGCCGCCGTGACTTCGCTGGCACTGTTCAGTGCTTTCACGAAAGCAGTCGACCTCGAACACATCGACATCTCGCGGGCACCAACGATGATCGGCCTTTTCATCGGGGCGATGTTTCCGTTCTTGTTCGCTGCCCTCACCATGAATGCGGTCGGTCGCGCCGCCACCCAGATGATCGAGGAGGTCCGACGTCAGTTCCGAGAGATTCCGGGCCTGAGAGAAGGAGATCCCGAGGCCAAGCCGGATTACACGACTTGCATCGATATCGCCACCAAGAGCGCTCTCAGGGAAATGGTCCTACCGGGGTCAATGGCGATTGCCCTACCGCTGATCGTCGGGTTCATCGACGTCGAGGCCCTAGGAGGTCTGCTCGGCGGGGCGCTCGTCACCGGTTTCCTCTTGGCCATCTTCATGGCCAACGCCGGTGGGGCATGGGACAACGCCAAGAAGTTCATCGAGACCGGCGCCTTCGGCGGCAAAGGGAGCGATGCTCACACGGCCGCTGTGATCGGCGACACCGTCGGCGACCCTTTCAAGGACACTTCCGGTCCGTCGATGAACATCGTCATCAAGGTGATGACCATCGTCTCGCTGATCTTTGCGTCCGCTTTCATCGGGTAGGGCCCGGTCGGCTTGGGGTGTTGATCTGGCCCCACTGACGAATTCGGTCTAGTCGAGATCTATACGAAGGATCACGCTCGCCACATCGCCCACGACGAGGTTCTCCTGATCCCGAACCCCACGTTTGATAGGCAACAAATACGAGCCTGAAGCCTTGTCCGCGAAGATCGATGTGCTCTACTCGGTCTCACCGATCTGTGCGTTCACTTTCACTAATCCAAAACCGTCAGAGAAAGGCACCCGAGCCCTGATCTCGTTGGCGTCTTCTCCGCCCAGGGTGATGAATACCCAGGGAGCCTCTCCTGAGTACTCCCAAAGCGCGGCTGAAAACTGGTAGACGGCTTCCATTGGGTCGTACCCTAAAGACCGATCTTGTGCCGAGAGATCCAGCGCGGCAAAGCAATAAGTGCAGCCGGTGTGGGTCAGGTGGCGTCGATGGACAGCTGCCTGGTCAGCCCGTGGATGTCTCCAAGCACCCAGACGTCGCTGATCTGGCCGTCAGAGAATGTGAACACTGCAGCCCCGGAATATTCGAATCGCCGACCAGTCGCTGCGAGTCCGAACACTTCTCCCTTGTGGGTGCCTGTGTAGGAGAGTCGGGCAAACGTCAGATTCTCTTCTGTGATGGTGGAGTGGACCTCGTTGTGGAAGTCGGGAGCGAACGCCTCGATGTAATCGACGTAGTCGCCGAAGCGGGGGTTGCGTCATCGCGGGGCGGGTAGCGATGTAAGAGTCTCGCGGTGGTCGAGAACGATTCGTATTATGAGACCAAGAGACCATCATTCATGATCCCGTACCGATCCAGGAGCCCTGTGAAAGAGATCATCTTCGTTCGCCATGCCGAGTCCCAGGCCAACATCGATGGAGTGTGGAACGGACGGACGGACGGTCCGTTGTCTTCACACGGTGAGGAGAGCCTCGAAGCGCTGGGGCAGCGTCTCTCCGACTGGGACTACGACGTGGTCGTCAGCTCGCCGCTGGAAAGGGCACGAAAGACCGCCGAATCGTTCGCCTCAGAAATCAAGATCGTTGAGGACTTCATCGAGATCGATCACGGGCGCTGGGAGGGAATGAAACTCGAAGAGATCCGAGCCGAGCACGGTGATGAGCTCGACGAGGCCGTTACCACCCGAACGATGCCTATGGGGGGCACCGGCGAGAGCCTCAACGAGGCCGGCAGACGAGCGGTGTCAGCCGTTGATCGGTTGGCCGAATCACTGGGCGAGGACCAGAAGGCAATCGTCGTCACTCATGGTGGCTTTCTCCAAGCGGTTCTTCATCGGCACATGGCGGGAGGGGATCATCGGGTACACGCTTTCACCTCGAACACGGCGATCACCCGGATTGTGTGGCAGTTCGGCGGCCCCCGGTTGGCGTCCTTCAACGACACCGGCCACTTTGGCCCCCGATCTCAACTCGTCGAAACCAGCCTCGCCCAGGGCAACCCGGTCATGGCGCTGATTCGTCACGGCCGGACACGCGCCAATGTCGAAATGCGATGGCAGGGCCAGGGCGACTGGGATCTGGATGGTCTGGGGCGCCGTCAAGCAGAGGCGCTGGGCCACTGGTATGGCCAGTCGACCACTGTCTATTCGTCTCCACTGAAGCGGGCGTGCTCAACGGCCGGATATGTGGCTGCCAACGGTGTTGTTGCAGTCGACGATCTCAAAGAGCTCTCAATGGGCAATTGGGAAGGTCTCACCACCGCTGAGATCTCCGAACGCTGGCCGGGGGAGTTGGAGTCGATCTTTGGCGAGGGAGTTGATCTGAAGCGGGGGAAGACCGGCGAGAGTTGGGGTGAGCTGAGCTCCCGCATTGCCAACGCCGTCACCGGGCTGGAACCCGCAACGGCGGAGCCAACAGTCGTCGTCGCTCATGGCGGTGCGATTCGCGCCTATATATCGTCTCTGACGATGACCAACGACACTCATGCCGAGTCTCTGTTCACCCCGGCGAACACTTCGGTCTCACATGTCGTCATCACGGACCGGGGCCCGGAAATCCTCGACTACGCAGTGGCGACACATCTCGAAGCGCTCCCATAGCCTGTAGCCGATGCACGACTACGACTCCCGTCGTTATGTGACGATCAATCGCTGGGACCCGGCCCATCTCGAAAAGGTGGATCGGTTGTTGTCTCTCAGTGATGGTCAGCGGGTTCTCGAGGTCGGGTGTGGGCAGGGTCACCTCACGAAACGTCTCGCCGACAGAGGGATCGACATAACCGGTGTCGATGCCAATCCCAAGGCTTCCGAGATCGCCGGCACCGACCGTGTGATATACATGAAAGGAGAGGACCTCGAGTTCGGCGACGAGAGCTTCGACGCGGTCCTGTCTGTGCATGCACTCGAGCACATACCTCCTCTCGACCAGGCCATTTCCGAAATGGCCCGTGTGCTCAAGCCGGGAGGCAGCGCTCTTCACATCTATCCCGCTGAACCGGTAATGGGTCTCTACGCGATCCCGACTTCAGTGATCCTTCACGGCACGCCGTTCAAAGCACGACAAGTTCATTGCCACAAACTCTGGCCTTCCAAACTTCGCCGCATGATGGAACCGTTTGGCCTCACAGAGACGCATCACGAATTCAACCTGTTCAAATCCCCTCAGTTCGTGTCTGTCTTCGAGAAGGTCGGGTGAACGGTTGTTCACCTGTCAAACCTGTGGCAAGTCTTTCCAACTTCGACCGGAGATACTGGACCAGTACCCGGGGTGGACTCCCAAGCAGTGCCTTGACTGTCGCAAGTCCGCCACCTCGGATCAGGTTCGTGACTCGAGGGCTCCGTCGGTGACCAAGAGTCGCGACATGTCGACATCAGAAGTGCTGGCCAGGTTTACAGAGGGTCCCAAGACGGGTGTCTTCACAGACGGGTCGTCTGAGGGCAATCCTGGTCCGGGCGGTTGGGGCACCGTCCTCGTGGTGGATGACCAGATGGTCAGTCAGGACTACGGGTCCGAAGCTCACACGACTAACAACCGCATGGAGCTCAGGGCCATGATCGCCGGTCTTCAGATGATTCCCGCCGACTCTCCCGTTGACGTCTACACGGACTCCCAACTGGTCGTCAACATCATCACCCAGTGGGCGACGGGATGGAAGGAGAAGGGTTGGAAGAAGAAGTCACCGGGACCGATTGCCAATCTCGAATTGGTCCAGGAGGTGTACGCCCTCGCCCGGGCGAGGCCCGAGGCAAAGATCCAGTGGATCAAGGCCCACAGCGGGTACAGGTGGAATGAGTACGCCGACGCTCTTGCCACGGCGTACCGGCGGGACGTGTTCTGACGGCGCTCTCTCTACTCACGGCTGACGACGTCCGGGGCTGGGCCAAACACGCATACGATTCTCCGCTCTATGAGCATCTGACCGAGGTGATCGCCTCCCATCCGGACTTGATGCGTGTCATCAACCTGATCGAGCACACTCCCCGGCCCAACGTTCTTTTTGCAGCGGTCCAGTTTCTATTGATGGAAGGTGGAGACCCTGACCTGGCGCACTTCTATCCCAGTCTCACCGAGCATCCCCGTCCCCTGACCCAGGTCGATCGGCAGTTCACCGACTTCGTTCTCGCCAACGAGGCCGAGATTGTCACTATCGGCGCCTCGCGGTACACCCAGACCAACGAGTGCCGGCGGTGCGTGGCGCTGCTCCCGGCCGTCATGGACACATCGTTCGAGTCATTTCACCTCGTGGACATCGGAACCAGCGCCGGCCTCAACCTCGCCATCGATCGGTACCGCTACCGATACGACGACCTGGAGTGGGGCCCGACCGAATCGCTTCTCTTGGAGGCAGAGTTGAGGGGAGCCGCTCCAGACCTGCATGAAATCGAGGTGCTGAGCCGAACCGGTCTTGATCTCAATCCGATCGATCCCGGTGATGCCGAACAGAGAGCGTGGCTGGAGGCACTCGTTTGGCCGGAACATCATCAACGACGGAAGCGTCTTCGATCAGCACTCGACGTTATCGCCGGTCTTCCGGTCGAGTTCATCACAGGGGACGCACTGTTGACCCTTGGCAAGGTGCTTGCCGACCTGCCCGAGGGCGAGCCGGCAGTCGTGATGAACTCCTTTGCGATGAACCAGTTCACTGCCGAGGGACGGCGTCGGATCGACGAGATCGTCGCTTTCGGCAGACGAACACGGTCGATCCATCGGATCTCCTTCGAGTTGTTGCCTCGTTCCGACGACTGGACACGGCTCACCGTCGATGACGGCTCCGGACTCCGGGAGATTGGCCAGGCTCACCCACATGGAGAGTGGGTCGAGCTCTACGCGCGGCCGTAAACGGGTATCAGTGCTCCGTTGATGACCTCTGATTCGTCGCTGAGCACGAACCGGGCGACGGCTGCGATCTCGTCCGGAGTTGGCCACGTCACATAGTCGGCGTAGGGCAGGGACTCTCGTGTCACCGGAGTGTCGATCACCGACGGCATCAACACATTTGCGGTGACGCCCGTGCCCTCCAGTTCCAGGGCCAGACTGCGACCAAGGGCGACCACACCAGCCTTGGCGATGTTGAAGGCGACCTGGCCCTCGGGAAAGTCGACGGCAGCTCGGCTGCCAACCAGGATGACCCTTCCCCAGCCTGCTTCCTTGAGGTAGGGGACGGCTGCGCGGACGGCATAGAAGGCCGATCGGAGATTGATGTCGAGCATTCGCTCGAGACGCACGTCGTCGGTCTCCTCGACGTCACGACCCCCGGCCCATCCGCCCACGAGCGAACAAACTCCGTGAATCGCTCCCCACTTCTCGGATACGTCTTTGAAGAGAGTCTCGACAGCGTCGGGGTTGCTGGCATCGACCCTGGTCAGCAATAATCGATCCTCGTCCACCTCGAATTCCTGTTCGAACTCCCTCGCCTCATCGGGGAGCAGGTAGGTGACGGCGAGGCGATAGTCCTCGAGCATGAGACGTCTGACCAGAGAGGCTCCCAGACCCCCCGTTCCTCCTGTGATGACGACTGTCTTTTCCATGAGTCCTTCAGACGATATGCACGATCAATATAGGTTCCTGTCCAGGAGTTCGCATTAATCAGCGGGCTCTCAGCTCAGGATCGCCAGAGCACCCAAAGATCAGCCACGTTGGTTCCAGTCGGCCCCATTCTGATCAGGTCGCCGGTGCGATCCAGATAACTCGCCGAGTCGAAATCGGCGAGACTGTCCTCCGGATCTCCTCCCCGCTCGATCGTGAAACCATCAACGATGGCTCCTGCCGAATCTGATCGCCCGTCGACGCCATCGGTGGCCAAGGAAGCAAACATGCCCTCATCACCTCTGAGTCGAGTTGCCGCGAGGAGAGCAGCGTGGGAATTGCGACCACCGACGCCCTTGCCGCGGACGTTCACCGTGGCCTCCCCGGCGGCAACGGTCACTCCAGCTCCCGAGCCGGCGAAGAACTCGCTCAGGGCCGTGTCAACCGGGCTCTCTATCCACTCTTCACTGAGTCGGGACTCGAGACCCTCGTCCTGGGCAGCTTCAATCACCGCCCTTGCCGCGGTCCGCCCGTCGGCCAGCACCTCGACACTTGGAGAGAGGGGCTCAGGTAGGGGCAGGTTGATGGCACTCCGAACCGCAGCGGGGATGGGGATGTCGAATCTCTTCATCACCACAGTTGCTTCAGCCGGGTTCCGGGCCGTGGGAATTGTTGGGCCAGACGCGACCAGCCCTGGCCCAGCTCCGCCAACATCGGAGATCAAGTAGGTCTCGAGATGCCCGGAGACGGCTCTCGCCACCCCACCGCACTTGATTGCCGACAGATGCTGTCGAACCAGATTGGTCTCCTCGATCGACGCGCCCCCGTCCAAGAGCATTCGGTTGACCTCCTGGAGGTATAACCGGTCGACTCCGGGAAGTGGCTGCTCACAGAGGGCCGACCCACCACCTGAGATGAGTGCCACGCAACGCCCACGTGCCGTCCGAGCGATCTCCAGCACTCGCCTTCCCGCTTCAAAGCTGGCGTCTCCGGGAATCGGGTGGTCTCCGATGAGAAGCTCGACCCCATCTGGCACCGCTCCCGGAGTATTGGTCACGCATATTCCGCTGACCTCGCCCAACGCCCGCTGCGCTCCCAGACACATCGCCGTCGCCGCTTTTCCGATGGCGATGAGCACCGTTGGGCCATCCCCACTACCAGCAAGAGCATCAGATGTCAGTTTCTCAGGACCCACCGCGGCGACTGCCAGATCCAGCCAGCTACGCATGGTGGTCGCCATCTCATCGTTGATCACGCGAGAGCCCTCTCCATCCAGCGTCCTCGCTGGTGAGAAAGGGCAGAAGCCAGGTCAGCGGGTGAGTCGACGTCGAGCAGGAAACCTCGTCGGGTGACGATCTCTGGCGAGTCGAGGCGTGCCAGGTGCTTGTGAAAGCTGCCAGGCCCGAAAGCGAACTCGATCGACCGTCGAGCAGAAATAGCTGAAGTGCCGCCGTCCGACGAAGGTGCGATGACATCGCCGTCGGGCTGGGCCAGCGCACGCAGGTCCTCACTGTGGAGCAGGGGGAGGTCGGAGTGGAGGACAATCCAGCGGCTCTTCGACTGATTCGCCCACGCGACACCCGCGGCGGCGGCTGCGTTGAGGCCTTGCCCAGGGTCCGGCAACGATGGAAATCCCGTCGAGGTGGCCCAGGCAGCCACCTGCGGATCGTCGGTTACGAACATGGCTAGGAGCCCGGCTCGCTCAACGGTTTCGGCCACGTGGGTTGCCAGGGCGCGCCCGAGACGTGACCGTTGTCCGTCGTCGAGGGCAGAGGCCAGCCTCTGTTTGCCGAGGCGGAACGACTTGACCGGAATGACTACGACTGTTGGCACAGTTCGAGGCTAGGCGAGACTCTGTGCGTGAATTGCGACTCAGGACCTTGGGGAGGGAATAGGCCGTCCATCGAGCCTGTTTCGATGTGAACGAGCCACCGATAGGAAGAAGAATGCCCAAAGCCGTTTGGAACGGTGCGGTTCTAGCCGAGAGTGACGAGACGGTCGTTGTCGAAGGCAACCACTATTTCCCACCCGAGTCGATCAACCGGGATTACTTCGCCGACTCTGGAAAGCACACACGTTGCTACTGGAAGGGAAAGGCAAACTACTACGACGTCGTGGTCAACGGTGAGTCCAACGCCGATGCTGCTTGGTACTACCCCTCCCCGTCACAGGCAGCCGCAGAGATCAAGGACTACGTCGCCTTCTGGCGTGGTGTGACTGTCGAGCCCTAAGGAACGACCAGGACCGGACAGGATGCCAAGTGGGCGAGCCGGTCGGCAACCGATCCGAGAATCACTCTTTCCGCCAGTCCGGCGCCGCGACGCCCAACCACGAGCACGTCGGCCTCGTTGATCTCGCAAACAGCTATCAGCCGACTGACGGGATCACCTAGCTCTACGATGGTCTCGTAGTTGATTCCCTCCAGATCGAGCCCACCCTCCGTGTCGGCGAGAAGTTCGGTGTGGCCCTCGACGAGGGCAGCCGAGAGAGCCTCCGGCGACGGGGGAGCGCCGCCAATGCCCCACCAGCCTTCGGGGGAGCGAACAACCGTTACGAGAAGCAGGCGTGCATCCCAATGCTTGGCTATTGCAGCGGCACGCTCGGCCGCCCGGTAGCTTCCTTCCGAACCGTCGATACCCGCCACGATTGTGGACACTTGCCACTCCATTTGCACCTCCGTATCCAACGATTTTAGAACAACGTCTGGACGATGTGGCCGGCCGCCAGTGCATACAGCCCGGCGACGAGGTCGTCAGTGGTGACACCGATGGCTCCCGGGAGACGCTCGGCGGCGGCAACACCAGGGAAAACGCCTTTGAAGATGTCCGCAGCCCGAAAGACGACGAAAGCGACAATCGACCCCGGCCAGAGACTCAAGCCGATCAGCGCCAGGAACATTCCGGCTGCCTCATCGATCACAATCCAGCCTGCGTCGCCCTCCTCCTCGACAAATCGAGCCACAGACCAGACGCTCAGGACGATGATGATCACCGTCGCAGCCAGTTGGGTCACCCAGCCGAAGCGTGCACCAATGAAGAGGGCAATGACAGCGGCGAAGAGCGAAGCAACTGTGCCGGACCCAGAGTCGTTTCCACGGACCTTCCCGAGGAACAGACCGGTGCCGAACCAGGACGCGACGAGTCGATGCATGAGTGGCGAGCCTAGAAGCCGTTTTTGGTGTGGGCCGGTCGCGTATAGCCTTTAGCCAATGGAACCAGCATCTCATATCTGGAGTGACGGCGAATTCGTGTCCTGGGACGACGCCACAGTCCACTTTCTATCGCACGCCTTGCAGTACGGGACGGGTGTCTTCGAGGGTATTCGGGCCTACGACACTCCGGAGGGGACGGCGGTATTCAGGCTTCACGATCACATGGTCCGTCTCGAAGCTTCGGCTCGCGCGTATGCCATTCCCATGAAGTACACCGCCGCCGAACTCGACGAAGCGTGTCTGGAACTCTTGCGGGTCACGGAGTTGGAGTCGGCCTACATCCGCCCCCAGATGTTCTACGGACTTGGTGCCATTGGCATCAACCCAGCCGATACCCCGGTCCACACCATGATGGGCGCCTTCTCGTTTGGCGCCTACCTTGGAGAAGAAGGAGTTCTCCAAGGCATCACGGCGATGGTGTCGAGTTGGAGACGGATCTCGCACACGTCGCTCATTCCGACCGCCAAGGGCTCCGGTGGATACCTCAACTCCGTTCTCGCCAAACAGGAGGCGCTGCGAGGCGGTGTCGATGAGGCAATCATGCTCAACGACGGCGGGACGGTTTCGGAGGGAAGCGGGATGAATCTCTTCACCGTCAGCAACGGTGTGGTCTACACACCCTCGGTGTCCTCAGGAATCTTGGAGGGCATCACCCGCAACTCCGTTATGGAGCTCTTGAGGAAAGAAGACGTGGAGGTGCGCGAGGTGGATCTTGCGCGTGGAGCGCTTTACACCGCGGACGAGGTGTTCCTCACCGGTACAGCCGCCGAAGTAACGCCGGTCAAGGAGATCGACGGCCGAATGGTCGGACCTGGTGAGCCCGGTCCGATCACCAGAAGGGCGCAGGGCCTCTTTGCTGCTGCTGCCGCCGGCAAGCTCGACGACTACAAGCATTGGCTCAGCTTCGTCTAGTGAGTCGCTGATGGCACAGCAGCCGAACGTGGAGATAACGGAGACAGCGAGGCCGCGACAAAACCTCGAACCCGCTCCAGCAAGCAAGTGGCGTGCGGCCAAACCCGGGATTCCCTCGGGACCGGCCGACGTGCCCCAGGGAGGCGGTTTCGGCCATGCCGGGCCCGACCCCGGCTGGGCGTTGCGACTGGTGGCCGCCGCCGACCTGCCAACCGATGATCCGCGACTCGAGTCGGTGGTAACGGGCCTGGTGTTGGCAAGGGCTTCTGCATCCGGTCGTGCTCCTGTTCCCGAGGACATCGATGTGGCTCTGTTCCTCTGCGGATGCGGCGAAGACGCCGAGCCCGAACTCATAGAGCGTCGTGAGCGATGGCTTGCTGCCGTTCCGCACGAGAAACGACCAGGTGAGGCCGCTGTGGCCGATGTCGACCGTGAAATGATCGTTAACAAGGTGAGCCAGATTCGTTACGCATACCGCCTATCTGACAAGGGGTAATGCTCTACTAGCGTCCCCTCCCTCATGAAGATCGTTCGAATGAAAGCCGGCGACGACATTGCCTATGGGGTCGCCGACGCCGAAGGCGTGGTTGTCTACAAGGGATCTCCGTTCGTTGCATGGGAGCCAACCGAGACTGTCGTTCCCTGGCCCAGCGTCAGTCTCCTTTCCCCGGTGATTCCGACAAAGGTCCTTTGTGTGGGGAAGAACTACGAAGACCATGTTGACGAGATGGATGGCGAGATCCCCGAGGAACCGCTGATCTTCATGAAACCCGCCACTTCGGTCATCGGTCCGAACGCGGCCGTGGTCCACCCGCGAATCAGCAATGAGGTTCACCACGAGGCCGAACTTGCAGTGGTCATCAGCCGTCCCGCCCGAAACATCAAAGCCGAGGATGCGTCTCGCTACATCTTTGGATACACCGCGGCCAACGATGTCACGGCTCGCGACCTGCAAGCAAAGGACGCCCAATGGACCAGAGCCAAGGGCTTCGACACTTTCTGCCCGCTCGGCCCGGCTATCGAGACCGAACTGGACCCGCTGGAGCGTTTGGCGGTGATCTGCAAGGTCAACGGAGAGGTCCGTCAGGCCGGCTTCACATCGGACATGGTGTTCGGTGTCGCCGAGATACTCGAATACATAACGGCGTTCATGACACTTCTGCCCGGTGATGTGGTTCTCACCGGAACACCTTCGGGTGTGAGCAAAGTCGAGCCGGGTGATGTGATGGAAGTTGAGATCGACGGCATCGGGACTCTCACCAACCGGGTCGTATCTCAATGACTGTTCGAGTTCGGATGGCTCCGTCACCGACGGGGACGCTGCACGTAGGTACCGCTCGGGCGGCCCTCTTCAACTGGCTCTACGCCCGGCACACAGGCGGAACCTTCATTCTGCGTATCGACGACACCGATCGGGAACGGTCGACGGCCGAGTTCGAGGAGGAGATCCTCGACTCCCTTCGCTGGCTTGGCCTCGATTGGGACGAGGGCATCGGTGTTGGTGGCCCACATGGCACCTATCGCCAGTCCGACCGGCTGGAGCGTTATCAGCACGTGGCGCACTCGTTGGTCGAGTCGGGTGCCGCCTACTACGACGACCGGTCAACCGAGGAGTTGGAATCACTACGCCACAAAGCCCAGAAAGAGGGCAAGCACCCCGGTCACTACATACGGAGACCCGACACTGCGGGCGAGTCGGGTGTGGTTCGCCTTTCCGTGCCCCAGGATGCTCCGCTGGAGTTCGACGACTTGGTACGGGGCACGGTCAGATTCGAGCCTCGAGACATCGACGACTTTGTCATCTTGCGAAGCAACGGGACCCCTACCTATCACCTGGCATCAACTGTTGACGACGTCGACTATGAGATAACCCATGTGGCCCGTGGTGAGGATCTCCTGCCATCGACCCCGAAACACATCCTGTTGACCCGGGCGATGGGCCATGTCGAGCCGGCGTACGCCCATCTCCCGCTGCTGTTCGGGACTGATGGCAAGAAGCTATCCAAACGTCATGGGGCCACCGCAATGAGTGACTATCGGGACCAGGGTTACCTCTCGGATGCAGTCTTCAACTACCTGGCAATCCTCGGGTGGTCGCCAGACGCCGAGACCACAGTGTTCACGCGTGACGAGGCCGTCGAGGCCTTTGATCTCAACGATGTCAATAAGAACCCGGCCGCATTCGACCCCGAGAAGCTGTCGTGGATGAATGGTGAGTACATCAGGGCGATGGATCCCGACGCATTCAACGAGGTGGTCAGACCTCATGTCGAAGCAGCTGTCGTTCGCTCGCTATCGGACGATCAGTGGGAACGGTTTGAGGCAATCTCTTCACTGGTTCAGGAACGCACCAAACTGCTACCCGAGGCGGGGCAGCAGGTGGTGTTTCTCTTCAACGATGTCGATAAGTACGACGAAGAGTCGTGGAACAAGGTCATGGCAAAGGAGGGTGTTGGCGACGTCCTCGACGCTGGTCTGGCGGTCCTCACCGGTCTTGACGCTTGGAACACGGGGTCGATCGAGACGGCGCTTCGGGCCTTACCAGAGAAGCTCGGGATGGGCGCCGGGAAGGTGTTTCAACCACTACGAATCGCGGTCACCGGGTCGTCCGTCAGCCCACCGTTGTTCGAGTCTTTGGCGGCTTTGGGGCGCATCCCCACCTTGGCCCGCATCGAACGGGCACGCGAAGAGTTGGGCTGACCTCGCTTAGATGCGTACCATTTGATTGTTCATGGTCCCGTCGTCCAGTGGTCTAGGACGCCGGCCTTTCAAGCCGGAAACGCCGGTTCGAACCCGGTCGGGACTGCCATACAAACCCCCTGGTCAACGTGGGTTTCCTGTGTTACGAGACCTGCAACGTTCGCGAGCCTGTTTCGTCATGTGTCCCTCACCTGGTCCAGTCTATGGGCCAGGACTCGAACAGACCCACGCCAAACCTGGCTCCCTTTCTTGATAGTCGGTCGTGTCTTCGGTCGCTCTTGGAACCACTGCGTCCCGATGAGCGTTTCTTGGGCGGCAGTGCCGAGGATGAGGCGGCTACCGCGTCTGCATCTCGCTCATCCGTTTGGTTGAGGGGGTCATCCGCACCGCTTCCCTAGTCCGAGGATTTAGGTTCGAGGAGGTCGCTGGCGTCGTCGGCGAGGCCTTGGCCGGCTTCTTCGTACAGGTTCCTAGCGACGTCAACGCCGGCGGCTTGGAGTTCGGTTACCTCGTCCGGGTAGGTTGCAGTGGCTGCGATCGGGATGTTGGGGAGGAAGTCTTTGACGCGACGGGTTGCCTCGAGGTTGGCGTCATGGTCGTTCATGGCGAGCACCGCCAGCTCGATGCCGGGGCGGAGGCGGAGGCGCTCCCAGAAGTCCCGGTCGAGAGCGTCGCCGCGGAGCACATTTCGGCCAGCTTGGAGATTGGAGGCGACGGTTTCGTCGCGGCGGTCGACTCCTAGGACGACGTTGCCGTTGCGGTGGACGAGTTCGTCGTAGACGCCTTGTCCCACGCGCCCCATCCCGAACACCACGATGCGGGCGGTGGTGGGTTCCACGAGGGCGTCTTCGGCTTGTATGGGGTGCCGTTCCAGGCGGACCAGCCACCGCGCCCAGCGCCCGTATAGGGCGTACCGAGCCTTGCTAACGGTCGCAGCCACGGCAAAAGACGCCGCCACGGCGACGGCCATTCCGGAAAGCCACTGTTGGTCGAGGAAGCCTTGATCGACGCCGACAGCGGCGACGATGAGGCCGAATTCGCTAAAGGTGGCCAACGTGAGAGATGTGTGCAGGGAGGTGCGGGCTCGGAGTCGAAATCGGGAGAGGAGCATCAGAAACCCTACGGACTTGAGAGCTACGAGAGCCAGAGCGATGACTGCTATCACGATTGCGGGTGACTCGGGTGCGCCGCCAAGGCCAATTGAGAGGAAGAATCCAATGAGTAGCACGTCTTTGAAGCTGAGCAATCGGTCGGACAGTTCGTTCGCCTTCGGATGGCTTGCCAGTGCCATTCCGACGACGAGTGCGCCCAGGTCCGCTTTGAGGCCGACCCGCTCGAAGGCTCCGGCGCCAACCCCGACCGCCAATACCAAGCCGAGCAGCACCAGGAGCTCTCCATGGCCACTGTGTCGGAGCAGCCACCCAAGCAGAGGTCGAGCTGCGACGATGCCGACGACGAGTGGGATCGCCCACAGCGACGGGGCCTTGCCTAGCGAGAGCGTGAGAAAGACGACTGCGAACAGGTCTTGCATGATGAGGATGCCAATGGCGAGGCGACCCGAGAGCGAAGCGGCTTCGTTTCGTTCCTCCAACGCTTTCACGGCAAAGACGGTGCTTGAGAATGAGAAGGCGAAGCCGACGAGGGCGGCCTTGGAAGGGGTGAGGGCTGCAGCGAGGGGAAGGCCGAGGGCACCCAAGGCGAGAAACAACGCCCCAATGACTGCTGTCGTCACCGACATGTGGACCCCGGCAACAGCCCACACCTCTCTGCGCACCAGCATCGAAGGGCGCAGTTTGAGGCCGATACCGAACAGCAGCAGTAATACGCCCAGCTCGGCGATGAACTCGATAGCTCCACTGGCCTCGTAGCCGAGTGCGTGGAGAGCGAACCCGGCGCCGAGGTAGCCGACGAGCGGTGGAAGGCCGATACGAACCGCACCGAAACCAAGGACGAAGGTCACCAAGATGATCCCTAGGTCCAAACGATGAGGCTCCTCTCTCTCTTGGGCCGGGGCCTACCGCGCGCCCATCTGGCCCTAGCGGCTGTCATGGGCTGTCACGCTGTCGGCGTCGATGATCGACGCCAGTCTTTTCTTTTCTCGAAGGTGTCGTCCCGTAGCTTGGTCGATGGCATCGCAGCCACCGTCGACGACAGTGACGATCTCACCGAGTGCATCTGGATGTCCGGCGAGGTGTGGGGCGTCGAAGATGCCGGAGCGCACGAGTGAGCCAAGCTGGTCTTAGTCTCCATCGAGGGCTCCCAGGTAGTGAGTGGCGATCTGGGACAGCAAGAACTCACCCTCAGCGATCAGGAGGTCACGCCGCGCGGCGATCTCGGCGACATGGTCGGGTGTCCGGTTCCACAGAATCACCTGAGCCCCAATCGTCCCATATCGCCAGCCAAGGCCCGGCCGGCATTGCCCGCCCCGAGGACCGTCACCGACGGAGAATGGGCCGTGCTCATCATATTGCAAACCTGACGGCGCCGGTGATTTCGGTGACCACATCGGGGAGTGAGGTGGCGAAGGCGAGCAGCAGGGTGTCAACGGAGAGGCGCGCGAAACCGGTGCGTTTGGCCAGCTGATCGCCCCCACCGGAGAGTTGAGTCCCGGCGCCGACCACGACTGTGGCGACGACCGTGAAGAATCCGAAGGCCGGTGCGAGGCTCAATCCTCACTCCGATGATTCCTCGATTCTATGCGCCGCCGGACTGCCTTCTCCAACTCCACTGCGAAAAAGACGATGGTGGATGCCGCCAGCACGACCGAAAGGTCGGGGATGGTGAGTGCCTCGGTGTGGAGGAGGTTCTGGAGCGGTCCCCAGTAGATGACCAGCATCTGCAGGACCATCGTTCCGGCGACTGCGGCGAGGAGGGGGCGGTTGGTCCCGAGGCCCAGGGTGCGGAGGGAATCGAGTTCGGAACGGACGGCGAGGGCGTGGCCGAGTTGGAGCAGCGCGAGCGATGTGAACACCATTGTCTGCCAGGGTCGTCCTGTGGCGTGTCCCCAGATTCCGAGTGCGAGAGGGATGATCCCCATCAGCAGTCCGACGAGGAGGAGGTGTTGCCATAGCCCGCGGGCGAACACACTTTCCTCGGGAGGGCGCGGGGATCGTCGCATCACGTTGCGCTCGGCGGGCTCGACACCCAGGGCGAGGCCGGGCAAGCCGTCGGTTACGAGGTTGATCCAAAGGATGTGGACGGGGAGAAGGGGGAGAGGCAGACCGACGAAGGGTCCGAGAAACATTACCCAGATCTCTCCCGAGTTCGAGGTGAGGGTGTAGCGGACGAAGCGTCTGATGTTGTCGTAGATCCGTCTTCCTTCGCCGACTGCGGTGACGATGGTGGCGAAGTTGTCGTCGGTGAGCACCATGTCGGCGGCTTCTTTGGCAACTTCGGTACCGGAGACTCCCATGGCCACGCCGATGTCAGAGGCCCGGAGGGCGGGGGCGTCGTTGACGCCGTCCCCGGTCATGGCGACGAAGTCGCCACGCGTCTTCCATGCTTGAACGATGTCGAGTTTCTGTTCCGGGGAGGTGCGGGCATACACGGCCACCTGATCAACGTGTTCGGCGAGACCGTCGGCGTCCTCTGCGGCGAGTTGGACGCCGGTCATAACCTGTTTGCTGTCAAGGATGCCGAGACGGGTGGCGATGGCCTGTCCGGTGGCGGGATGGTCTCCGGTGATCATGATCGGGGTGATGCCCGCTGTGATGCAGGCGTCGACCGCGGCCTTCGACTCGACCCGGGGCGGGTCGGCCATTGCGACCAACCCGTAGAGCACGAGGTCACGCTCGGCGCTTACAAGGTCGTCGACGTTGCCGCTTCCCGTGACACGGCCGGCGACGGCCAGCACCCGGTATCCTTCGATGGCGTAACGGGACGCCTGCTCGGCGATGACCACCCCGAGATCAGTGGTGATGTCTTGATCGAGACCGGCAGCCGCAACAGTCGTGACCGCATCGACCACCTCCTCATACGCTCCCTTGGTGGCGATGAGCCCAGCGGCACGGTCTCCGCGGCGGTGAAGTGTGGTCATCCGTTTGCGGTCGGAGTCAAAAGGGATCTCGGCGGTGCGTGGATAATGCGAGCGAAGCTCGTCGGCTTCGAACCCGGCTTTGCCCGCCAACGCCAGCAGAGCGGCTTCGGTGGGGTCGCCGGCCACCGCCCAAACACCACCGGCCTCAGCCGGTGCGATCAAGGAAGCGTCGTTGCAGAGGACCGCAGCGGTTAAGAGGCGGCCGAAGGAGCTATCAGCCGCGACACTCACCGGAAGTCCATCAGTAGTGAGTTCACCGGAGGGAGCGAAACCGACCCCCGTCACATTGATCTCGCCTTCCAGAGTCCAGACTCGCTCGACCAGCATGCGGCCTTCGGTCAGGGTGCCGGTCTTGTCGGTGCAGATAACGGTGACCGATCCCAGTGTCTCTACCGCCGGCAGCTTGCGAACCAAGGCGTTCTGGCGAACCATGCGCTGGGCACCGAGGGCGAGCGATATCGTCACCACCGCCGGCAGAGCTTCGGGGATCGCCGCCACCGCCAGACTCACTGCAACGAGAAACATGAGCGTCACGTCCTCACCGCGCAACACCCCCACCGTGAACACAACGACGCAGACCACCAGGGCCGCGGCGGCGAGTCTTCTGCCAAGCACGGCAAGCCGTTTTTGGAGTGGAGTGCGTGGTGCCTGGTGTGCCTTGAGCAAACCGGCAATCCGACCCAGGGCAGTGTTCATCCCGGTTGTAACCACCACCCCGAGGGCCCTGCCATACACAACCGAGGTTCCCTTAAAGACCATGTTGCGACGATCGGCGATCAACTCCCCGGCATCCTCGTCGATGGTGTCGGGTGTCTTGTCCACCGGGACCGATTCGCCGGTTAATGGCGCCTCGTTGACCCGGAGGTTCGGGCACTCGACGAGGCGGGCATCGGAAGGAACTACGTCGCCCGCCTCGAGAACGATCAGGTCCCCCGGCACGAGATCAGTCGAGGGGATTGTGGCCTCGGTGCCCCCCCGTATCACACGAGCATCTGGCGCGGCCATCGTCCTCAGAGCGGCCATCGCCTGCTCCGCCCGGTATTCCTGGACGAACCCGATCGCGGCGTTCAGCACGACGATCGCAGTGATCACTACGGCGTCTTTGATGTCTCCAATGGCGATGGTGACAGCGGCGGCTATCAGCAACACCACGATCATCGTGTTGGCGAACTGTGCACCGAATATGAGCCAAGGTGGCCGTGAAGGCTCGGCAGCCAGCTCGTTTGGACCGTACTCAGCGAGTCGGCTTTCCGCCTCCTCAAAGTCCAGCCCTTCTCGGTTGGTGCGAAACTCGGCCATGACCGTGTCCGCGTCTTCCGCCCACCACGGCTGATCATGGTGGGCCGGAGTCGCTGTGGTCGTCACTCCACCATCCCTTTATCGTCGGCTCGACCGTCGCCGCGGCAGCTGTAGCCATTTCTGTCGGTGACGTGCCTCGACTTTATGTTCCCTGTCCCAAGACCGAATCATCCCCACAGGTAAGGGCTCAACATGTCTCAAGCGACCGCGGCCTGAGGACCTATGGTAAGTGAGATGCCGGCCGACGTTCCGCTGATCATCGTATTCGTGGTTGCCTTCGCCGCTGCGGTGTTTTTGGCAGCAGCAGAAACGTCACTCCTGCGGATCAGCTCGGTGCGGGTTGCGACCCTTGCAAAGGAAGGAGGCCGGCGGGGGGAGCGGCTCGCTCATCTGATCGGTAGGCTCCCTCGCACTCTCAACACCATCCTGCTGACGGCTCTGCTTTCGCAGATCGTGGCGGCGACGGTTGTGGGAATCCTGGCCGCGCGCTGGTTCGGGTCGTTGGGGGTGACCCTTGCCTCAGTCGTCCTGACGATCGTGTTGTTCATCTATGCCGAGGCGATCCCCAAGACCTACGCGGTGCGTCACGCCGACCGGGTTGGCCTCGCCGTGTCGGGCCCGGTAGCCGTCCTCGAATGGGTACTGCGACCGGTCGTCTGGCTGCTGGTCGCCATCGCCGACCTCCAGGCGCCCGGCAAAGGAATCACGACCTCTTCAACGGTGACCGAGGACGAGCTCCGCCTTCTTGCCGGTCGCGCCGCTGCCGAGGGTGAGATCGAATCCAGCGATATGGAGCTGATCGAAAGGGCCTTTCGCTTCGGTGACCGAAGGGCCGATGACATCATGGTCCCCCGTACCGAGGTCGTCGGTGTTCCGTTCGACACGCCGGTTGAGAAAGCAGTCGAAGTTGCCCTCGAAGCAGGACACCGCCGTCTCGTTGTGTATGAGACCGATCTCGATGATGTCAGCGGAATCGTCCGATTGCGTGATCTCTTCGCCGTTCCTCCTGATCGGGCCAGAATCCCCGTCGGACATCTCAGCCAGGAACCTCTGGTCGTTCCGGAGACCAAGCGCATCGTGACACTTCTCAGAGAGATGCAGGAGACCGGTACTCACCTGGCGGTTGTGGTAGACGAGTACGGCGGAATGGTCGGACTGGTCACCGTCGAGGACATTGCGGAGGAGCTTCTCGGATCGATCTCCGAAGATGCGGTCGACGAGGATCTCGTCCAAATCAGAGAGGCCAGGTGGTCTGTAAATGGCCTCCTCCCCGTCGAGGACCTCGAAGCGACGGTGGGTATGGAGTTCGGCGAAGGCGAGTGGAACACTGTTGCCGGCCTTGTCGTAAGCCATCTCGGTCACCTGCCGGCGGTGGGTGATCAGGTCACGGTGTCGGGCTGCACCCTGCGGGTGACCGCCATCCGCGGCCACCGGGCGGTCCGTATCGAGGTGATGGCGCCAGGTTCGTAACTCATCGTTTCCACCCCGGCGTCGACCGATCAGTTCAGGCGCGTTGGCGAGCGGGCTTGACCGGTGACACGAATCCCTCAGGTTTCACTGCTAGCACCGAACACTGCACTGACCGCAGGATGGCCTCGGCGGTGTTGCCCATGATCAAACCGGCCAATCCGGTGCGGGCCACGGTGCCCATGACGATGAGCCCGATGTTGAGCCGATCCGCGAGGCGAGGCAACACTACGCGCGGATCGCCCGACACCATATGGTCCGACCCCCCCACATCGGCCACTCGGTGACGCTCCATCAGCATGTCGAGACGTTCACGACTGGTCGCCTCTATTGCTCCCACCATGACGTCAACAATCTCACGGGAGAGGCCAATGTATGGAGACGAACGTAAGGTGGTCTCACCGGTCAGACTCCACGCGTGACCCACATGCAGTTCAGCCTTTTCGCGGCGTGTCAACGACGTTGCCAACTCCAGAACTAGATCGTTCAAACCGTCACGTACCGGATCATCCGGATCAGGGTCGACCAACGCCAAGATCCGCAGCTTTCTGGCTCGCGAGGGCCTCATCACCCAGACAGGTACCGGGCACTTCCGGAGCATGTGCATCACCCCGCTGCTCAGCGGAGCGACCGTTCCCGCTTCCCCTCCAGGCTCACCCACCATCACAAGGTCATGGTTATCGGCCATGACTTGGCGAATCACCTCCAGGAAGGGCTCGCCGACCTTGACCAGCACCTCGGTATCCGGTCCGCCCCGCGTGTTCTCTACTAGACGCCGGAGTCGTTCCTCCCGGTCGCGCATCAGAGCAGCTTCAACATCGATGACCTGGCCCTCCAGGGTCATCTGTTTTCGCCAGGCTGGCAGCGGCGCGATCACGTCCATCACCGTCAGCTGCGCATCGTTGGTTTCAGCGAGTTTGACGGCTGTGCGAAGGGCCGGGGGCTTCAACTGCCCCGGAGACTCGGCAGCCAGGATGCTCTTGAATCTGTCCATTACTCTCTACCTATTTGGTCCTCAGCTCGTTTCAAACAAATCGGTCGCGGTACAACACCGCATATCTGGCACAACTCAAGCCCGATCACGGGAAATCCACAAGCTCGAAGGTTCGGGCGGCTTCTACAGCATTCAGGACCCTTATCGCGTATCCGGAGTGGACGATCACATGGTCTCCGACGATCGCGTCGGGCACCATCACCAGATTCACGTCTCGCGTCTGTCCCCCAAAAGAGACTGTCCCAGGAACGGAGCCTGTCGACCCCACACCGATCCGCTCGATCCGGGCGGGCAATGCGAGACACATGACTAGGCACCCTCGAACATCATCGAGTCGATCCGTACAGAACCGCAACCGGGATCGGAGATGTCGTCGGACATCTCGACGACTACTTCCACCCCGGCCAGGGGGGACCCCTCTCGAGTGAGACGACGCAGGTGCTCGGAGATGTATCGTGGATCGACACCCGAGAGTGCGCCCACGGTGAGATTCACGCGCAAGGCACGACCGGGTTCGCCGACGCAGAGCGACTCGGCGTGCCGGATCAGATCCTCCACAATGCCGCGCTCATGCATGATCGATCTCCGCAACGACCCGCGCCACTGCTTTCTGAACTTCGGGTGACATGGGGGCACCCAGATCGACACGGCCGGCTTCGATGCCGAGCACCGTCAACTTGGGTGGCAATCTGTCCAGGACACGTGCCAGTTCAATCGCTTCGCTTGTCGCCAGAGCGTGGGTGGTGACGAACGACTTGGTCGGCAGTCGATCACACAGGCCATCAAATCGCTCTACGGTTCCCAGCTCTGCTCCTGACTTCATCGCGTCGACGATCACCACGTCAGACCACCCCTCCCAGAGGTCGATGACATCGAGAGATCCTCCAAGACAGGCGACCGCGTCGACAGTCTTCAGCCTTCTCACGACCTCGATACCGGCGGCGTCGTCACCCCGGTCTTCGGCTCCGATGCCGATAACCCGCCTGCTCATGATTCCTCCCGTTCGACTGTCAAGTCGAGGAAATGGGTAGCGCATGAGATACACGGGTCGTAGTTGCGAATCGCCTGCTCCAACTCCCACTGCAGACGCTCGTCGTCGAGATGTGCATGCGCCGGCACATAGGCACGGAGGTCGTCCTCGATGCTGAGCTGGTTCTGACTCGTTGGAGGGACAATATGAGCATCGGCGATCAAACCATGCTCATCGATTTTGTATTGGTGATAGAGAAGACCTCGCGGTGCCTCGGAGACACCGTGGCCCGTGGATGCGACCGGCGCCACGGGCACCGAGGGCTGGTCCGGCTCGACGTAGCCGTCGATCAGTTCGAGGGCGCTCTCACAGGCGTGGACCATCTCGACTGCCCGGACGATGATGCTCTTGAAGGGGTTGTGACAGGTCCGGCCCAGGCCGGCGTCGTGCGCCGCCACCAGTGCCTTGGTTGAAAGCTGGGCGTGATTGAGGCTGTAACGGGCCATCGGGCCGACGTGATACGAACCACCTCCGATGCGCTGCGCATGCAGGGCATTCGACCATTCGACATGGGTCTCTTCGAAGTGGTCCGGCCACTGCTCCGGGGCAATATCCAGCCCGCGGTTGGAGACAATACGACCATCGAGTATCCCGTATTCGTCGGGGTGACGAATCGCGACGAACTCATAGTCACGATCGAAGTCGGGGAAAGAAAAGCCGGCGACCCATTTGACGGTCTCCAAGGCTTCTTCCAGCCCCCACTCCAACTCGTCGACCAGAGCGTCAAGCTCTCTTCGGGTGGGGGCGCGATAGAAGCCACCGACCTTGACGTTGATCGGATGGATCTCACGTCCTCCAAGGACCGTCATGATTCTGTTGCCCAGCTTTTTCAGTCGGAGTCCACTGGCCACCCGATACCCGAAGTCGTCTGCCATCTCGATGGCGCTGTCATATCCCAGGTAGTCGGGAGCGTGCAAGAAGAAGATATGGAGGCCGTGGCTTTCCAGCCACTCTCCGTAGTAGATGAGCTTGCGCAGCTGGCGAAGCTGGCCTCCGACGGTCACTCCAGCTGCCGCCTCCATGGCGTTGCATGAGCTCATCTGATAGGCGATCGGGCAGATGCCGCAGATTCGCGCTGTGATATCGGGTGCTTCGGAGAACTTCCTTCCCCTGAGGAGGGCTTCGAAGAATCGGGGTGGTTCGAAGATCTTGAACTTGAGATCTTGCACCTCGTCGCCGGCCAGCTTCAGGTACATGGCGCCTTCGCCCTCGACCCGGGCCAGATAGTCGACTGTGATCTCCCGGTCACCGGTCATAGGTGGCGCTCGCTTCCCGGTATTCGGTTGCGTTGGCATTGAAGGTGCGCAGGGCATGGAGAACATCGCGGTCCCCCACACCGAGGTGTTGCCATTGTGTGATCAGCGCAGCCACGTTGGCGGTCTCGGATGGGCCGAAACAGCCGTAACAACCCCGGTTGAAAGCCGGACAGATCGCCCCGCACCCGGCCTGGGTGATCGGACCCATGCAAGGCGTCCCGTGCGCCACCATCACGCAGGACGTGCCGCGGAGCTTGCATTCGACGCAGACCGAATGGCGGGGAGTGTTGGGCTTGCGACCGCTGAGGTAGGCGTCGATGACTTCGATCAGTTGGCCTTTGGAGATCGGGCAACCTTGCAGCTCGAAGTCAACATCGACGTGGTCGGCGATCGGTGTCGACGTTTCGAGTGTCGAGATGTAGTCCGGGTTGGCATAGACGATCGAAGTGAACTCGGAGACGTCGGCGAAATTACGTAGCGCTTGAATCCCACCGGATGTGGCACAAGCCCCGATCGTGATCAGAGTTTCCGACATGGCTCGAATCTCGAGAATCCGTTGAGAATCGTGTTCCGTGGTCACAGATCCTTCGACAAGGGAGAGGTCATAGGGGCCGTCGATGTCACCTTTGGTGGCTTCGGGAAAGTAGGCGATGTCAATCTGTCTGGCGATGTCGAGGAGCTGGTCCTCACAGTCGAGAAGCGTTAGCTGACAACCATCACACGAAGCGAACTTCCAGACAGCGAGTCTTGGACGCAATTGCTTCTTACTCATAGCTCGGGGACCCCGAGACGGGCAGCGACTGAGGCATATGACATGATCGGGCCGTCGCGGCAGATGAAATCGGCGCCAAACTGGCAGTGGCCACAGAAACCGATGGCACACTTCATGTTCCGCTCGATGCTCAAGAAGATGTCCCCGGGGCTTACTCCGAGATCCGTGAGCTCGCGGGCAACCACTTTCATCATGATCTCCGGTCCACACACGAAAGCGATGGTGTTTGGAGGGTCAAACGAGACGCGAGAGAGGAGGGTGGTGACGACACCGACATCCCCTCGCCAGCCGAGTGTCGAACGATCCACCGTCACTTCGACTTCGTTGTCGAAACGGCCCCGCCAGGCATGCAGGTCTTCTTCGAAGAGAAGATCCTCAGGTGTTCGGACTCCATACAGAACCGAAAGAGAGCCAAACCGGTCACGATTGCCCAGGATCTCGAGGACAGCCGGTCTCAATGGCGCCAGCCCAATGCCACCGGCGATGATCAGAACGTCTTTTTCTTTAGCTCGTCCTGTGGGCCAACTGGTACCGAAAGGTCCCCGTACTCCGATCTCACCGCCGACCCCGATGTCACAGAGGGCGCTGGTGACCGCGCCTACTCGACGGACGGTGTGTTGGAGAAGGCGACTCTGGCCGGGATCCCCGGAAATGGAGATCGGAACTTCGCCAACACCGAAGACATAGAGCATGGTGAATTGTCCGGGAACAAAGGACATCTCGCCGTTGGGGTGGGCTGTCACCAACGACAGGGTCACCGTGTCGGCGGCTTCGGGACGAACCTCGATGACGCGAAAGGGTCGAGGCACCATCGGGTTTGCCACTTGAGTCTCGACCGTGTCCGCAGTGGTGCTCACTTCATCTCGACTCGTAGAGATCCAGCAGCTGGACCCGGGTGGTGTGGAGTCTTCTCACGGCCTGTTCCGCCACCATCTGGAGAACCCACAGCTTGAGCTCGGGGTCTTCCTCGCACAGGGCGCGGACCCGAACCGCATCGAAGACAAGCAATTGAGAGTCTCTGATCGTCCGTGCCGTCCATTTCCACTTGTATGGGGGGACCATCCAGCTGATCCCCACCAGTTCGGTCGGGCCCAGCGACAGGATGACCATCGGCTCAATTCCCGGCGTGACCAGTTCCAGGCTGACCAGCCCCTTCTCGACGATGTAGAACTCGTCGGCGGGTTGGTCCTCCCTGAAGAGGACCTCGGATGCCGGGTAACTTGCTTCGTCCACGACAGATGCGAGCAAGCCCAGTTGTTCGTCGGCGAGTGATTCGAGCAACTCGGCCTTGTCGCGAAGTTCGTCTTCGTTCACAACGTCTCCTTTGGCGTGGCTCGTATCGCAGCCACCTCCTCGGTTATGTCGATGCCGACCGGGCACCAGGTGATGCATCGCCCACATCCCACACACCCCGATGAGCCGAACTGGTCATACCAGGTGGAGAGTTTGTGGGTCATCCACTGCCGGTAGCGGGCGCTCGTGGACTCGCGAACGGGCTGTCCGTGAAGTGCGCTGAAGTCGAGGCTGAAACAGCTGTCCCAGCGACGAGTCCTGGACGCCTGGCCAGATGCGAGGTCGGTCACATCCTCGGTCGTCGAGCAGAAACACGTGGGGCACACCAGCGTGCAGTTGGCACATGCCAGACAGCGTTGCGCGACCTCCTCCCACCTGGGGTGCTCCAAAGACCGGGCCAGAAGCTCCTTCACGTCTGAGTTGTCCATCGACCGGCCCATCGAGGCTGCGGTGCTGTTCACGATGGAGTCGGCCAGTGCGATGTCGACATCCGAGGCGTCGCTGGTGGGCATTTCGGCTAGTACTGCCCTTCCGCTCTCGGTGGCGGATTCGATCAGGAACCTGTGTCCCTTTGTGTCGATCATCTCGGTGAGCACCAGATCGAAACCCGACGTGCATTTTGGGCCGGTTCCCATGGAAACGCAGAAACACGTCCCACCCGCGACCATGCAGTTGACTCCGACGGCAAAGACCTGGTCACGGGCTCGAGCGTAGGAGGGGTCGACGTGATCAGTCGACGTGAACACCTTGTCGTGAATGGCGATGGCAGCCAGATCACAGGCTCTCACCCCAAAGAAGGCGTACATGGGTGGGCCTGGCTTGTTCTCGACGAACCGGAGCGATCCATCGACCACTTCGGCGTGCCACAACGTCTCTCGAGACGGGAACAGGTACTTTTTCCAGGACTGCGGTCCGACCGCGTATCCAAAAAGGGCCTCGTCGTCTCGTTCGACTAGCCGGTATTCGGCTGCCTCCTGTCGAGTGGTGAGGCCAATCGGCAGGTCGTCGACCGAGTCGATCTCGTCGAGGATGATTGTCTCTTCGTGGACGGTCGGACCCACGACCGTGTAACCGGCGCCGGCGAGCCTTCTGATCAGAACACCGAAATCCTGACGGTCGATGACTTGAGGCTTCACGTCGCTGCCAACGTAGTGGAGAAGGGTCCTCGACGATAGGGACAGACGACCCTGTAAGCCCTTCCATCCGATGGTATCTTCCACGTTGAGTCATGGAGAGTGTCACCGGACCCAAGTCGCGTAGAACCCAGGGGATGCTCCTGGCCGGAGTCACCGCCTTGATCAGTGGGTTCGCCGTGTTTCTGAACGGATACGGGGTCCGGGCGTGGGTCGAGATATCCGATCCGACGACCTACACGACCCTCAAGAACTCGGTAGCTGCTCTTATTCTATTTGCGGTGTTGGCCACGGTTGGCGCCCGCCACGGGAACCCGACCGCTCGGAGACTGGAGAGTCGCAGGCAGTGGTTTGGTCTGGCCGTCGTAGCGCTGCTCGGAGGCGCACTGCCTTTTGTTCTCTTCTTCGAGGGCCTCGCCATTGCTTCTTCGGTCCAGGCGGCGTTCATCCACAAGACGCTGGTCGTATGGGTCGCCATCCTCGCGGTGAGCATTCTGCGTGAAAAGACTGGTCCACTCCAGTTGGTGGCAATCGGGCTGCTGGTGGTCGGACATGCAGTCCTTGCCGGGGGTTTGGGAGCAATCGAGTTGGGAATGGGCGAGCTGTTGATCCTCGCCGCGACACTTCTCTGGTCGGTTGAGGTCATCATCGCCAAGAGACTTCTGTCTGACATCTCCTCTCATACACTTGCTGTGGCCCGGATGGGCGGCGGTTCGGTCCTTCTCATCGGGTACACGTTGCTACGCGGTGGATTCAGCGGCCTGTCTGGTATCGGATGGGAGCATGTGATTTGGATTCTCGTTACTGGTCTAATGCTGGCGGGCTACGTGGGGACATGGTTCGCCGCGCTTTCCCGTGCGCCCGCGGTGGACGTGACGGCTGTGCTGGTCGGTGGCGCCATTATCACCGCCCTTCTCCGTGGTGTGGTTGCAGGGGCAGCCCTGCCTTCGCCGCTGGGGCTCGGTCTCATCGGTGTTGGCGTGCTTGTGATTTTTCTGGGAAGTAACCGCCTTCGATTCCCCGGGCTGAGCTCGTCATGATCGACGGTGTCAGACTGTTCGCCAGATACGCCTTCCCACCCAATTCGCTCGGTTACTGCGGGCCGGAGGAAACAGGGCTCCTCGCCGATCTCCTGGCTGAAACACCTGCGCTGGCCGGCGGTGAGCTTCGCCATGTGGCCGAGGGGTTCGCCGGGGCGTGGCCATACCTCTCCTTGATCGGGGGAATCGCCGGGCGCGATCCCCTCGACGCAATAGTGGTGGAGGCGTACTGGATCGGGAATTCACTTCTGGATCAGGTGGATCTGGCGGTGTGGGGCAACTCCCTCGACGACCGTTTCGCACGACGCGCCGGCACTGATGCAGCGGTCATCACCGACGCAGCAGCAAGGGGAGGGGTTCCTACCCACGCCTTCCACGTGTTTTGCGTCTACCCATGGGTGGGTCTGCTCCGGGGAGGGGCGACCGAACAGGCGCTGACTGTCATCAACAACTGTCGTATCCGATGGGGCACGATCCAGAAGCCGGCCGGCGATGACGGGTTTGTCGTCAAGTCGCGAGCTCTCACCTGGGACGGGCGCGTTCTCGCCTTAGGTCAGCCTGAGGATCAGTTTGTGCATGGTCCCTTCGACAGGAATGTGGTGATCGGCACCGGCGACACCGTTTCTCTGCACTGGGACTATGTGTGTGACCGGCTAGAAGCGCCGCAGCTTGCCGAGTTACAGAATCGTCACAACCACCACATGGCGCTGGTCAATTTAGAGACCAGTCGTCTCGACAAGGCATTGACCAGCTAGATCCCTCGTGCGGGGAGCCCGGAATGCGAGCTCGCAATGGGGTGCTAACGCTCTCCGGCGATCTGTTGCTCCAATGCATCGGTCAGTGTGAGAAGCACGTCCGCCACCTCGCCCACAATGCCGAAGTGGGCGTAGCGGAAGATGGCTGCGGCCGGGTCACGGTTAATGGCCACGATGGTTTCGGCAGAGCGCATTCCCACCACATGCTGGAGGGCTCCAGAGATACCGCAGGCAATATAGAGCCTCGGACGGACCGTGGTACCCGTTTGGCCGATCTGAAGCGACCGGGGGGCAAGTCCGGCTTCAACCGCACCGCGGGAAGCAGCGACCTTCCCACTCATCTTGTCGGCCAGGTCCACGATCAGGTGCCAGTTCGATGCGTTGCACCCGGCGCCGCCGGCGATTATCACATTGGCGTCGGCCAGTCCCACCTCAGTCCGCTGCAGCTGGTGCTCCAGGACATCGACTACGAGATCTCCATCCGATAGGTCCACGGACAGCCGCTCAACGCGGGGTTGCCGGGGTCTTGGCGTAGGGGGAAACACGCCAGGGCGGATGGTTGCCATCTGTGGTCTTGCCTCGGGGCAGAGGCAGGTGGCGAGCACCCCGCCCGCCATTGCGGGGCGAACCTGGTGCAGCAGGTTTCTGTATGTCGTATTCTGTCGCTTCCAGTGGTCGACGTAGAGGTCGGTGCAGTCTGCCGCGATGCCAGTGTTCAGCATCGCAGCAACGCGGGGGGCCAAGTCGCGACCCGTGGTGGTTGCCCCGAAGAGGACGGCTTCAGGTTCGCGCCGTTCAATGGCGTCACAGATGATCCTGGTTTGGGGCAGGCATCGATAGGCGCTCAGCCGGTCGTCTTCGGCGATCAAGGCGACGTCGGCCCCATAGCGCGATGCCTCTTGCGCGGCCGTCTCGACATCGGAGCCGATGCAAACCGCGGCGACCCCTCCGCCGAGGTCCGGTGCGAGCTCGGTCGCTTTCGAGAGCAGTTCGGCTGAAACGCGGGCCAGGAGCCCGTCTCGTGTCTCGCAGACCACCCAGAGACTCGGCCGACCAAGGCGGGGCGGGACCTCATCCTTCACGATGTGGTCGCCCTCTATCGGAGGAGCCTCCTCTGACTCGATGGCCTCGCGAGCTCGCAACTCATCGATGAGATCGTCGTAGCCGATGTCGACACCCACGAATTTGCAGTCCACCTTGGGCATTGGAACGAGTTCCATGCGTGCCACCTTGGTTGGTGAGGCCTTGAGGCCCACAAGGGTGTCGTCCAGATCGAGGTCGGCTGCGGTGAGGATCTCGATCTGAGCAGAGGCACCTCGGCGACGTCCAGGGAGTGTCGGGTACCGTGGTGTGAACCCCGTTTCCGCAATGGTCACCAGTGCCGGCAAGGGGAGAGAAAGGATCTCGTAACCCCCTTCCACAATGCGACGCGCCACCAGCCTTTCGCTCACAATGTTCAGGTCTTCACAACCCGTGGCCTGGGGAATGCCAAGACGCTGGGCGACTTGAGGGCCAACCTGGCCTGTCTCACCGTCGAGGGCGCTGATCCCACAGAGAGTGAGGTCGCATCCTCCGAGGTGGGCGATGGCGGCCGCCATGGCGTTGGCAGTGGCCCATGTGTCGGACCCGGCGAACAGCCGATCGGTGACGAGCACCCCTCGATCGGCCCCCAGTGCGACTGCCTGCCGCAGCGTCTCCTCGGCGCGGGCCGGGCCCATCGATACGGCCCAGACCTCGTCCGCCAGTTGGAGGGCAGCTTCCAGGGCATGGAGATCGGCGGGATTCGTTATCGCAGGCGCCGACGCCCGATCGATGGTTCCATCGGGTCTGGTGCCCACGATGCCGACACGCACGTCCGGCACCTGCTTGACGAGGACGATGGCTCGCATGCCGATCAGCGCCGATGACCCTGGTGGGTTATCCGGGTGAGTGTTCTCCGGGCTTTCACATTTCCAGAGTCGCGGACAATGCCCGGCACGGATAGTGCCGAACTACCCGAATGAAATCGACCTGGCTGTCCCTTGCGATCCTCTCGGCTCCTGCATTAGATGAGTCCGAAGAGGTCCCAAATCTTGTGGACCACGAATACGAGGATGGTGACCCCTACAAGGTCGAGCACGATCCCCGTGCGAAAGATCTGGCTCGCAGAGTAAAGGCGCGTTGAGTAGGCGATCATCGTTGGTGGCGTTCCCACCACAAGAGCGAAGTCGATCGACGACGCCATCGCCACCACGACCACGAGACCTGTGACACTGATACCGAGAACCCCGGCGAGCGGAATGGCAAGCGGGATGAGGATCGCCGCGGACGCTGTGTTCGACGCGAAGGTCGTGAGGAGCAAAGTGAGCAATGCCACGGCGAAGATGGCGATCACGGTGCTCACGCCTACGAGGCCGGTGAGCCGGGTGGCAACGAAATCCGAAGTTCCGCTTTCAACGAGGAACAGGCCCAGCGTGAGACCTCCGCCGAATGTGATCAGAGACGACCATGAGATGCGACCCAGGTCCTCCGGGACGAGCGAGCCCAGCACGAAAAGCGCAACCGCCCCGGCCAATGCGACCACACCGGGATGGAACCCATGCAGAGTTTGGGTTAGCCACCCAATAGCCACGGCAACGAACACGCCGAGCACCACGATCTGGTCGCGGCTCGGCGCCCCGACGCTTCGACGCTCTGCTTCTGCCACAGCTCGCACATCGCCAAACTGCGTAGCGTCGATGTCGACGCTGCTTCGTTTCCATAGGTACCACCCCATGACCGGGAGGAAGAGGATGACCATTGGCAAGCCAAACGCGAACCATTCGATGAACGAGATGGTGTGACCGCCGAACGAGTCGAGAAACTCGATAGCGATTTGGTTCGCAGGTGTGCCAATGGCGCTTCCAACTCCTCCGATTGTTCCTGCATAAGCGATCCCCAGAACAAGGGCACGTTGAAACCCCGCGTGGTCGAGTGGTGTAGTCACTGCCAGCGCAATTGGGACGAGCACCGCTATTGCAGCCGTGTTGGACATCCACATCGACATGAAGGCCGCGAGGCCGAGCATTGCCGCAAAGAGCACCGCCGGGCTGTGCCCTGCTCGGGCGGTGATCACCACAGAGGTGTAGTGATCGAGTTTGGTGCGCCTCATCGCCTCCGCCATCAGAAACCCGGCGAAGAACAACACAATGATCGGGTGGGCGAAAGGTGCCGCCGCCTCTCCCGCCGTGGCCACACCGGCGAACACCAGCACAACCGGAATGAGCAACGACGTCACGAACAGCGGAAGAGCCTCGCTCACCCACATGACAACGACAAACCCGAGCAAGCCCAACACCAATCCCGAATCGTGGGTTGGTCGGCGCAGAGCCTCGAAGCGTTGATCTTGGTCATTCCAGCGGATCACCGGGATGAGTTCTTCCCGACCATCTCCGAGCGCTATTCGTAGCTGCATGTCCGCGATGTCGGGTTGGATAATCGACCCCTCTTGCGTCACAACGATCCAGGCTTCGATTGGCTCATCGACAGGTACGCCCCTCGGATATGTCACGACAACGCGAATCAGTCCGGACTCATCGCTCATCCTCACCTGGTCGATCTCACCGATAAGAATCGGGGCTTCGACGACTTGGTCTCCCCGGTACTCGAGTGAGGTCGTGCCGGGCCCCTCGGGCCAGTCCTCCGGGGCAAGGAGTCCTCCAACGAGGCCGGCCAGTAAAGCCACCGGCAGGGCCATCAGAAGCCTGCGCCGACTGGGCTGGTCGCGGAGGGTCGGGATCGTTGAATCGGTCAAGGCTTCGGTTGACCGATTCCACTAGGCAGCCCACTACGAGCCATGCTGGTACAGCACTCCACGCGTCACATTAAAGTCAGGGTCGGGAATCCCGTCGACTAAGCCTTCTGTTGCAGCAAGGCCGTCCTCTTTCGGGGACTCACGGATGAGTAAGTTGGTGAAGAAACGTCGTGACTCAAACAGATGTCGGCAGATCAGTTTCGTCTGACCGACCGCCATGGGGTGGTTCTTGTTGAGTCGCAGACGGATATTCTTGGTCGTTGTTGGCTACGACGGAAGTGAGCAAAGTGATCTCGCTCTGCGTCGTGGAATCGAAGAGGCGAGGTTACGAGACGGAGAGATCCACGTTGTCCACGTCGAAGATGTCACTCCGGCTGTGCTTCATCTCCCCGACGGCGTGACGGTCAGCACGCTCGACTTGGCTGCGACCCGCCGCGAGGAGGTGTGGGCGAAAGCGGCTCCTCTCCTGGACTTCGACGGTCCGATCAGTCGAGTTGATCTTGACGGATATCCGGCAGATGAGCTGGTCGACTACTGCGCGGAGGTCAGCGCCGACCTATTGGTGATGGGCACACGTGGTCGCGGCCGATTGGCCTCCACCTTCTTGGGTTCCACCAGCCTCCGAGCGCTTGAGCGGGCCCACTGTGGCGTCCTGATCGCCAAGTGAGCCGGAGGCTGGTTGTCAGATGACAGCGACGCTTCCCCGGGTTCAACTAATGGTGAGAAGCAGGGCGTACACGAGTAAGAACACTCCGATCAAGGTCACTCCGGACAACCAGTCGTGCCGCTTTCTCACCGAGAGAATCAACATGACGAACCCGATGGCTGCGGCGGCGATGATGGAGCCGGTCACGGCAAGGTCGGTAGTCACGAGGATAGGAAAGAGTAGGGGGCCTGCGCCCAAGGAGAGTGTGGAGTCAATGAAGCTCGCTCCGAGGATATTGCCCATGGCGAGGTCTGATTGTCCTCGTCTCACTGCAGTCACAGAGACAGTCAGTTCAGGTAGCGAGGTTCCCACCGAGGCGAGCAGGAAAGCCACCAAGTACTCGGGGAACTCCAGGACTTCGGCTAGACGCGTTAAACCCTGAATCGCCGTGATCGCGCCGAGGCCGACGACCAGGAGGCCTCCGATCGCAGACCAAAGGTGTTTGAGGTCTCGCTCTCCTCTCGCTTTCGTTTCCGGCTGAGCCTCTTTCGGCATGTCTCGCGCTATCACGACGGTGCCGAGGATCCAGCCTCCGATGAGAATGGCTGCGTCGAGACGGCTGAGGTCCCCGTCTGCCATTAGCGCTGCCCCGAGGAGCAATGCTCCGACGGTCGCAGCCCCCAACTTGGCCACGCGACCTTTGGCGATCGGGAAGGACCCGGCGACCAGTGGAAGAAGACCGAGTATCAGTGTCGATTGAACTGTTGCCGAACCGATCGAATCGCCCACATTGACGTCGCCGCGACCCATGAATGACGCCACTATGGAGTTAGCGATTTCTGGGAGGTCTGTACCCATCGCCACAAGCGTGATACCAATTATGAAAGGTGGAATCCTCGTGCCCGAAGCCAACTCGGTGACATGCTCGACCGAAAAGCGGCTGGCGTAGACAGTGACAAGAAACCCCGTCGCCATGACTGCCGTCCACAGAACAATCTCAAGGACCATTTGCGCATCCACGTTGGGTTATCCCGGGCACGCACGTGGAGACGGCCAACACCCCCAAGACACTATCGAGCGAAACAAGGAGTGCTCGAACCTGTCCGCGATACCTTATGGAAAGGTATGAGAGAAGTGGTACGGCCCGAGTCGGACAATTCGAGTTGATGCCAATCTGTCAGAATCTACTCGCACTTCCATCTCACAGCCGCTCCTTGTGACTGATTAACGACCCCAAGGTCGACACATCCGACTGCGCACCCAATTGGCTTCACATTCCACGCCAGCGTGCACGCACAGCAACAACAGCTGCGCCCGAGGCCAGCGCAGTATCAGCGAGTGTTCCTCTCCGAATGTCTGGTCCCAACCCGATGGTGCTCGATGGAGCCATTGTCATCTGTCCCTCATCTGTCCCTCAAGAGGTTGAGAAACAACGGGGAATGATGGGTACCAACGCGAGCAACGTGGGCTGCGAATCGCCAGGTCAGACAGCATTTCCCCTGGTAGACGGCTTGTTGCGACAACGTACCGTACCGGCCTTTCAAGCCGGAAACGCCGGTTCGAACCCGGTCGGGACTGCCACAACGGAGCCATGCTTGTAGCGGGGGATGTTGAAGGCTATTCCATCTCCAGGTTTTTTGTATTACGATATGTGTTGATGTGGAGATCCACCGTTCTGCCCGCAAACACGGAATCACCGATGATGTCATCGTCCACGCTCTCGCCAATGCCATCACCGTTATCGACCTCAAACCAGATGCCGACCCGCCCAAAGTGCTCGCCATCGGACCCGATCATGTCGGGGACCTGTTGGAGATCATCTGGATTGAACTCGCCGACGGCGTCAACCTGGTGATCCACGCTATGGCCCTGCGCCCAGCCTTCTACGACTTGCTGCCACAGTCAGGGGAGGATATGCGATGAACGAACCCAAAACCCACCGGACCAAGACTGGCCGTATCCTCACCGACGAAGAAATCGAGGCTCTCGCCACCGAAGTCGAAGAGACCGACTACGACATCGACGAACTCAAGACCCGGCGTCGTGGTCGGCCCCCAATCGGATCAGGTCCGGCCGATGTCGTACCCGTTCGGATCGACCCGGAGTTGAAGGCAGCGATCGAAGCCAGGGCCGAAGCCGACCAAACAACGACCAGCGCGATCATCCGAGAAGCCCTGCGTCGCTTCCTCGACGTCGCCTAGCAACACACCGGAGGCACCAAGTCTTTCTTGAAGGCGGTGGTCACCGATAGCCCGTGCCCTGCGTTTCTCATCTGCGCTGCATGATGTCAGGCGGCTCTCTTCTACGGATCTGCTCCCTACCTCCGATGCGTCTCGAAAGGTCATCTCTTCTGTCCCTCACCTGTCCCTCACAAGGTTGAGAAACGACGCGTGGTGATGGGCAAATACGCGAGCAACGCAGAGTGCTAGTTCCCACGTCACCTGTGGCGCAACGTCATGCCGCACCTGAATAGCTAGGCGCGCTGCGTTGCAGTCGATCTGATCGGGATGGGGAAGTCCGATCATCCGGACATTCCTTACCGATACGACGACCAGTACCACTACCTGCGCGGCTTCATTGACGCACTTGGAATCGGATCGAACCTCACACTCGTTATTCACGACTGGGGCTCGGCATTGGGATTTCGATGGGCCCACGAACACGAGCAGGACGTGAGGGCGATTGCCTTCATGGAAGCGATGATCCACACCTTGTCATTCGACGATATGCTCGGAAGTCTCCGGACGGCGTTTCGGATGATGCGGGCGCCCGGCACCGGTTGGCTGATGGTCAGCGTTGCCAACATCTACCTCAGGAAGATGCTCCCCGATCTGACTTGCGCCACGATGAGCCCGGAGGCGCTCGCCTACTATCGGCCGGCATTCCCCACTGTCGCCAGCCGCAGAGCCGTCCTCCAATGGCCGCGCGAGGTGCCACTCGATGGTGCTCCGGGTGACAACACGGCAGTGGTCGAGGCCTACCGCCAATGGCTGACCCGCACTGAAATCCCGAAGCTGCTGTTCCATGGAAACGCTGGTATCTCCATCAAAGAGGCGGAAGTCGGCTGGTGTCGAGAGAATCTCTCGAACCTCGACGTCGTCGATCTGGGCGACGAAATCCACTTTGTCCAAGAAACTCATCCGGACACCATCGGTACGAGCTATCCAGATGGTACGCAGAACTCTGAGACCGCTCCCAAGGGTGAGGCTGGGAGCGTGTCATCCCTAGATGATGGATACGAGCACCAGTCACCTCTGCTTCCTCTGCATCAGGAGATGATGGGGCGATCCATCGCCGAGGATCACGCAGGTGGAACCGAGTGGGATCGGCGGGTATGAGGTTATTATTTACTTACCTGTCACAATGGCGCGTTCTGTCTAGGAGGACCGAGTGCCGATATATCTTGATCGTCATGATCAGCTTGATGTGACCCCGGACGAGTTGTACAACGCGCATCTCGCCGACGTCGAGGCTCAGGAGAAGTATGGGGTGAAGTACCTGAGCTATTGGTTCGACTACGACGCCCATAAGGCCTATTGCTTGGTCGATGCGCCGTCGCCCGACGCCGCAGCGGCCGTTCACGCGGAGGCTCACGGCGTGATGGCAGACAAGATAATTCCGGTCGAACCTACGGAGCTCTTCAGGTACATGGGGGGCGGTCAGGTCAACGATGAGCCGAAATTCGACCCCGACGGTCAAAATGAGCAGACACTCCGTACCATCGTCTTCACCGACATCGTCGGATCGACTGACGTCGCGCAGAGTCTCGGGGACGACGCGGCGATGGAGATGCTCAAGGCTCACAATCGGATCGTTCGAGAGTATCTCGACTTTCACCGCGGTCGCGAGGTAAAGCACACCGGAGACGGGATCATGGCCTCGTTCTCGTCTGTCTCGGAGGCCATCCGTTGCTCGCTGGCAGTTCAGGATGCGTTAGGAGTGCGCAATGGGGACCCCTCGACTCGAAACCTTTATGTAAGCATTGGCCTTGCCGCCGGTGAGCCCATTGCCGAGGACGAGGACCTGTTCGGGACCGCTGTGAACCTCGCGGCCCGTGTCTGTGACTTGGCGGAGGCCGGAGATGTGCTTGTGACCAACGTCGTAAAAGAGCTATCTATTGGCAAGAACTTCGAATTCGAGCACGTCGGCGAAGTGGCACTCAAGGGTTTCCCCGATCCAGTCCTGATCGCGCGAGTCGTTGCTTAACCGGATGTGACGGGTCGACCTCGCCGAGGTTGCCCGCTTCCACTCGTAGAACCCGGCCCGGGACACGTCCAACACTCCAGCGGCGGCCTGGATCGGCCGTCGACAGCGAGAGGACGGCGATGTTGACGATGCGTCCGCCGGCCATGGACTCGTTGCATCCCTTCGCTGACATCTCGGTTCGCTCGACCAGGTCAGTCGGGTTTTCAAGGCGCTTGGAGTGGTCACCAGGCTTCATGATCGACGCTCGCTCCATGACGAGCTTCACCGAATCGAACCGGGGGCCGTCCTCAGCTGACCCGTCGAATGGGTTGCGGCTTCCATGTTCCGTTGAGGACGTGGGGACCGGGGTTGTACATGCGAAAGATGATCCTGAAGAGCTCACCTTCCGGGGTTGTTGGCAGCCAGTTGGAGTCCTTGCCCGGACCGGGAGATTCCCTCTGGACATAGATGTCAACGGACCCGTCATTGTTCCAGGCCAGTCCCGGAGTGAGACTGCCGACTGCGTATCGGTTGATCTTGCTTTCGGTGAGGAATCCGGGTGGGTGGGTGTACATGGTGAACGACCAGAATTCGCCGACTGGCGGCAGTTGGTCGCTGTCGTAGTGGATGGTGTACTTCCTGCCTCCGACGAGGGGTTCGTCGTTTTCGTCCATGAAACAACCGATGTAGAGGGCCTCTCTTGCGTCGTTGGCCAACAGGCCGATCTCGGCGGTGACGAGTCGGAGGTGGTAGTCGGTTCCGAAATTGCCTGAACGACTCGGGTTCGGGATCAGCCATCCGTTTACATTCGGCACGCAGAAAGGCAACTCGCCCAGCAACGACAGGAGACCCTGTTCGACGCCACGCTTCATGCCCTCAACTGTCGCCGGGTGAAGGACAGCCAGATCGAATTCGATACCCGGCCCGACACCTATCCGCTCGAACAAGCCGAGCACCCCTAAATCACGGTCGGGAGTCGGGTTCTCTGTCAATACCCAATTCAGCATTCTGAAGAAGTCGAGTGGGTCCCCGTCCTTGAAGTCAAGATATGGAAGAGGTGTCTGAGCCGAGGCACCTTCTTCGCTGTCTCCGGTCCAGACGCTCATGGGCGTGAGCGAGAACTGGTGTTGGAGTGCGCTCGCCGCATGTTCGTCATCGTTCAACACCGCCACTCGTGCGAGCAAGGCGATGACTGGAGTCGGGGCGACCACGGCCCGGTTGATGCCATCTGGAAGTACACCACGCCAGTCAGGGCCGACGATTGCGTATGAACCCGCTCCGTCACCCAATCGCTTGCCGACGTAGCCGAAGCTGTTGGTGTAGAAGTCGCAGAGCTGAATAGTCCAGTAGTTGGGGTCAATCGCAGGTACCTCAACGACGATCGGCTCACCGGAAAGATCCACAAACGCTCGCGAATACACGGCGTCGTTGATCGGCGTGACCACGAAGCGGTCCTCGTGAGTGGCCCGCTTGGTGTGACCAAGTGTGTTGATCGGACCGTTGAAACTCGGGTTGCCCGCGTCGTAGTGCCATTGGTACCGACTCCTGTACATCTCGATCGCCGGGTAGCCATATTTGAAGGCCTGCAATCCGAGCGAGTAGCCCTCCTCCTCTCGAGACACAGCCAGCGCACCCTCGGCTTGGGCTCTCAGAACAGCAAGATCCATCACATCTCCATTAGTCGTTTCGTACATCAATACGGGGAAGGGCTCGATCGGATCAGGGCCAAAGGTCACTCGCACCGCACGGCACGGCCTCTTTACACAAGGAGGCTTCGTTGTGGCCGGTGTTTAGCGTTGGTGCATGTGGAACCCGACAATCTTCCGGTCGAGGTAGCCGATTAGTTGCTGAAGGGCCTCTGGATTGCCTGAGACGGTCTCGGGCGGTTGGCTGCCATCCTGGCCGGTGAGCTGTGAGGTGGTGAGGGCTACGACTGCGTCAGCATCGTCGGCGATTCCTTCCTCAGCATTGAGGACGCTGTTTCGTAGCCGTACCGTGATCTCCTCGCCGCTACCGGTGAGCTGTAGTCCGACGGTCAATCGAGTGTCGCCAGCTGCTTCTGCGTCGAGCCAGTAGCGCCATCCCTTGACGATGTCCATGGCCGACCCTTCGACGACCAGCATGCCCATCATCGCTTGGATTATCTGGTCTGGATCCAGTGAACCTTCGAGTTCGAGGGCACCGGTCAGATACCACGAGCGTGCTATCGGATTCAGTTCCTTGTATCCCAGTGCACGGAGAGCGGCCGCCTTCACCAGCTTCGCATCCTCATCGTCAGGCATGGCACGGACCACCAGTTGGGCCAGTTCAGCAGCGAACTGGTGGTCGCCATCACCGTGAGCCTTCTTCGCAGAGTCGAGCACAGTGTCGGCTCCACCCATGAGTTCAACGAAACGCTCCGCCTTCGACACCGGTTCCGATGGGAACAACTCAGTGGCGTCGCCGCTGAACCAACTCACCCACCCGTTGAAGAACTCAGGAACCGTCGTATAGGGAGTCCCGTATGTGGGCACCGAATAAGGGGGCTCATAGAGGTGGTCAGGTAATTCCTTGAGGGCATGCTGGAGTTCGACCGGTGTGTAGCCCTTGTTGATCAATCGAATCGACTGGTCCCACAAATACTGGGTGGCGTCCCGATACCGGGTAACGGTCTCCTCGATGTAATCCTCACCCTGGATGGGCATGATGTGCGAACCCAGCAACCACTCTGGCCCTATCTCCAACACCCGGTCCAACGCTTTGATGTAATTGTCGGGGATACGAGGCTTCGACCCTCGGATCGAATGCATATTGGGAAGTCCGGTAAAGAACTCATCGGCGATGATCACCATGTCGAACTCGGGAATATGAATCCCGAACTCGGAGATTGCCTCGCCACCGGTGTAGAAGACGTTCAACTCCACGCCCGAGATCACCAGGGTCGTGTCCTCCGAGAGGAAGTGGGTCGGCGGGATGAACCCGGCTGTTCCCCCAGCAGGAATCAACCCGATTCCGTGGTGGTGCAGTTCCTCAGGCGGCAGGAAAGCCCCGCCGTAATAGGCGACACCCATGCCCTGACGCACCATGATCTCGCCGAACTCGCTGCTTCTCTCCTCCTCGAAGTTGTCCCACGCATGGATGGCAACATTGCCCGCCGCCACGTCCACCGGATCCACAATCGCCGAAGTGCCGTTGTAATGATCGCCGTGGTGATGCGAATAGAAAACTGCCCTGATCGGCTTGTCCGAGAACTTGCGGATCTCCTCAGAGATGTGGGCTCCAGCCTCAGCATTGACACCGGTGTCGTAGACGATCAGCGCATCGTCACCCTCGATAATCGTGCTGTTCCCCAAAAAGCCCAACGGACAATGCACCGTCCAAACGGGAATGTCACCACACTTGTAGGTGCCCTGCTTCTCGACCGTCGCCCGGCGATGCTCCAAGAAATAGTCCGGCCAGGATCGTTCAACGTCATACGGATTTCCCACGACTTGCCCTTTCTATGGGAGATGAACTCTCTGAGGTCAAGCGTCCCATCAAGCTTCACCAAGGACAAGGGACCAAGGTCACAAGACTTCCACTTCAGCCGCCAGTAGCCGGCAATATGCACCCACCGCCCTGTACGCAAGGTGCCGTTATCTGTGGGTGAGGAGGCTCAGAGGATGCGGCTTATGGCTTCAGACCACTCGGTCAGCATTGCCTCGAATGGAGCGTCACCGTAGGCGTCCAATCCGGTCGGGTCGCTTCCAGGAAGGAGACTCATGTCATACGTCACGGAAACCACACAGCCACCGTCGGAGGGGTCGTCGCAACTGACTTGCACCGAACCTGCATGCTGGCCTGGGGTGATCCGTGAATATGCAGCGGTGCATCCTCTCCGGTCGATCCCATGAATCAACCATATTGTGTCCACACCAGCTACATCAGTGGTGAAAACCGTTCCCGGCGTTTCGGAGGGTTCGCCTGCCGGATAGGTCGGACTCCATCCTTGAATCCAATCTCTCTCTCCCTCTGGCGTAAAGAACCTGATCGCCTTCCTTGCTGGGACACTCAATTCGAACTGCCCTGACACGACTCGTCTCATCGCAATGCACTCCATCTCTCGAACTCAGTTGCTGATCATCGTCGAGAGCGATCAGGAGAGCGACATTTATGCTGCAGTCGATATGCGCGGGGTGGCCGTCCTGGCGTTCGACATGGACCGGCACCGTCGGGGACTGTGGCGTGCTGGGGCCCGCAGCTAATCTTGACCGAGCAGCATCTTGGAGGAGCGCCCGATGTCTGACGAACGCAAGAATCCAGCGTGGATTCCTCCGAGGTGGTTTGTTCGCTTCGCCTGGTCCACTCATCGTGGCTTGTATCGCGTTACCGGTGGCCGAGTCGGGTTGAGGCGTGCGAAGGGGAACCGCTGGGGGATGATGTACCTCACAACCACCGGGCGTCGCACGGCCCAGGAGCGAAGCGTGATGCTTGGCTACTTCGACGATGGTCCGAACCTGGTCACCTTGGCGATGAATGGCTGGGCCGATGCCGAGCCTGCGTGGTGGCTGAATCTCCAAGCGCATCCCGAAGCCAGGGTCGATTTGGCCGACGGTCGACGTACGGTCAGGGGGCGGGCTGCAGAGGGAGAGGATCGGTCGCGACTGTGGGCTCGCTGGCGCGAGATTGACACAAACCTGGATGGCCACGCGGCGCTCCGGGCTGCTGACACCGCCGTTGTGATCCTGGAGCTATGGCCCGACTCCAGCCGATGATGGACTAGTTTCCGGACGCCCGCGTCACCCCAGTGGTCCACTGGCAGCGAGGGTGGTCCTTAGTTTCGGATTGCTGCCTTCGCTGCTGGGGTCTGAACAAGGCTCGTCGTGTTCACCGGGCTTCGAGGTCCCGGATGAGGAGGTCGTCGTAGGTTTCGCGGCGGACCACCTTTGTTGCCTGGCCATCCCGGACGAATACGACGGGGGGTCGGAGCACCATGTTGTAGTTGGAGCCCATGGAGTGCCCGTAGGCTCCGGTGACTGGTGTGGCCAGAATGTCGCCCACTGCCAGGTTGTCGGGCACTGTCCCGTCCCAGACCACGACGTCGCCGGACTCGCAGTGTTTGCCCACCACCCGAATGTGGGTTGGTCGCTCGGCGTTGGTGGCCCGGGGGAGGAAGGCTTCGTAGCCACTCCCGTAGAGGACCGGCCGGGGGTTGTCGCTCATTCCACCATCGACCGAAACGTAGGTACGCACACCGGGGATTTCCTTGATGGTTCCGACGGTGTAGAGGGTGATCGCTGCTTGTGCAACGATGGCCCGACCTGGTTCGGCGGTGACTCGGGCTGTGATGCCGGCCTCGGCAACGGCACGCCACACTGCTTCTCCCCACTCGGTGATGGTCGGAGCGGTCTCCCCTTCGACGTAGGCGACACCGAGTCCGCCTCCTATCGACAGTTCCTCGATTTCGAGGGGTTCTACGAATTCGCCAAGAACAGAAACGGCTTTCTCGAACGACTGAACGTCGAACACCTGAGAACCGACGTGAGAGTGGATTCCGGCGAAATCGAAAGAAGCCCGGGCCCGCTCGATCGCCTTTGCCGCGTTGTCGTCGACGATCGAGATCCCGAACTTGGAGTCGTGGACGCCGGTCTGAAGGTATTCGTGGGTGTGTGCCTCTACTCCAGGGTTGACCCGGATCAGCACCCGAGGTCTGGGCAGGCCTTCGGTTACGAGTTGTTCGAGTCGTTCGATCTCGTCGAAGGAGTCGATGACGATTCTGTCGACGCCTGCATCCAGGGCCATTGCCAACTCGGCGACAGATTTGTTGTTGCCGTGAAGCACAAGCCGATCAGCCGGAACCCCCGCTGCAAGGGCGACGTGAAGTTCACCACCGGTTGCAACATCGAGGGTCATGCCCTCCTCGTAGGCAAGCCGGGCCATCGCGGTGCACATGAACGCCTTGGTCGCATAGGCAGCGCCGTCCGGGAACGCGGCGACCGCCTCCCGGCAACGGGCACGCAGCTGGATCTCGTCGTAGACGAACAGGGGTGTCCCGAACTCAGCAGCCAAGTCGATGACATCACAGCCACCAACAGAGAGCCGACCGTCAGAACCAACCACTGAGCTATCCGGGAGTAGATGGGAGGGAAGAGAAGACATCGACTGGGATGTTGGCACAAACGCAACGCCGAACCGGAGCGACAAGACGAGAGGTAAAGTTTCAGCGTCCGTTGAGGGAGAGTCATGTGAGGATCGGCATCCTGACCGGGGGTGGAGATGTCCCAGGGCTGAACGCATGCATCAAGGCTGTGGTCAATCGGGTCTCCCAAGATGGCCACGAGGTCGTGGGGATCAGGAGAGGGTGGGGAGGACTCACCAGCACCAATCCGGAAGATGATCGGACGGTTCCCGACAATCTCATCGCCCTCGACCCGACAATTGTGCGAACCATCGACCGTTTCGGGGGCACATTCCTTCACACATCACGCACCAACCCGGCCAAGATGAGGGAAGAAGAGATACCCGACTTTGTCAAAGGCGATTTTTCCGGTCCCGGCACTCACGACATCACGGAACACGTTCTCTCAGTTCTGGAGGACCAGAGGATCGAGGTGCTCATCCCCATCGGTGGCGATGACACCCTGTCCTACGGCCTGCGACTCCATGAGGAGGGTTTCCCGGTCGTCGCTATACCGAAGACCATGGACAATGACGTCCACGGAACCGACTACTGCATCGGATTCTCCACTGCTGTGACGAGGGGGGTCGACTTCATCCATCGGCTTCGGACCGCTGCCGGCTCCCATGAGCGGATTGCTGTTGTCGAGTTGTTCGGCCGGTACAGCGGCGAAACCTCCTTGATCACCGCCTATCTCTCGGGGGTCGCCGGGCGATCATTTCCGAAGTCCCTTTTGATGTCGACAAGCTCGCATCGCTTCTGATGGCCGATCGGGCAGCGAACCCGTCGGGCTACGCCATGCTCACTATCTCCGAGGGTGCCCGTCTCTTGGAGGGGGACATGATGTTGACCGGTGAGACGGATGCATACGGGCATCGCAAGCTGGGTGGTATCGGTGCGCTGACCGGCGAGCTCTTGAAAGAGCGCACAGGGAATCCGATCCTCTACCAGCAGGTGGCATATTTGATGCGCTCCGGCGCTCCCGACTCACTGGACCTGATGGTTGCCACCAACTATGCGGTGACCGCGGCCGACCTCGCCCTCGAAGGCAGTCACGGGCGGATGGTGGCCCTCAGGAGTGGCACATACACCCATGTACCGATCTCGGTGACCAGCGAAGGTGTCAAGCGGGTCGACATCGACGAGCTCTACGACTCCGACGCCTACCTGCCCAAGGTTCGCCACGTATTGGGCAAACCGATGTTCCTTTACTGAGCGCCTGACATGTCGCGATCCGGGTCAGGGTCCGTCATGCAGGTTCAGCCGGTGTGGCCCGCAGGTAGGTGAGCACCGATCGTTCACAGATCTCCCGATACCGCGGGTGGAGGCTCTTCCAGTTGGT